>JAESFS010000042.1_pt1 | contig 222435 bp, 173 predicted proteins | sample 9269441 | NCBI WGS metagenome assembly JAESFS01 (sample SAMN14502548, study PRJNA617105) | algae metagenome | isolation source: Scytolyngbya sp. HA4215-MV1 and co-occurring heterotrophs from sample from... | place: USA: Laie Falls, Oahu, Hawaii | collected 2010-08-22
AGTTAGCAGCACAGCAGGTCGGTTCTGTCGGATGCTATACAAGAGCTTTTTGAAAACGATTGGATAAAGCTCTATACTTTTCTTAATCTCTTAAGGCGCGTTTCTGCATAAAAGTGTTAGGGCGTATCCTAAGAATTAAACTTCTCTAAAAAAGCTAGCTGACCACAAGACACTAGGAGGATTCCCTATGGCGCTCGTACCGATGAGGCTGCTGCTGGACCATGCGGCTGAGAATGGCTACGGCATTCCTGCTTTTAACGTTAACAATATGGAGCAGATCCAGGCGATCATGCAGGCTGCTCATGAAACTGATAGTCCTGTGATTTTGCAGGCTTCTCGCGGTGCTCGTAAATATGCGGGTGAAAATTTCCTCCGTCACCTAATTTTGGCAGCGATCGAGACCTATCCCCATATCCCCATCGTGATGCACCAGGATCACGGCAACGAGCCAGCAACCTGCTACTCGGCGATTAAAAATGGCTTTACCAGCGTTATGATGGATGGCTCTCTGGAAGCGGATGCAAAAACCCCTGCCAGTTTTGAGTACAACGTTCGCGTAACGGCTGAAGTGGTGAAAGTGGCTCACGCGATCGGAGCCAGTGTAGAAGGCGAATTGGGCTGTCTGGGTTCTTTGGAAACTGGACAAGGCGACAAAGAAGACGGTCACGGCTTTGAAGGCACCCTATCTCATGACCAACTGCTGACTGACCCCGATGAAGCGGTTCAGTTCGTAGAAGCTACTCAGGTGGATGCGTTAGCCGTTGCCATTGGCACCAGCCATGGTGCTTACAAATTTACCCGCAAGCCGACAGGTGAAATTTTAGCAATCAGCCGCATCGAAGAAATTCATCGCCGCTTGCCTAACACTCACCTGGTTATGCACGGGTCTTCTTCCGTTCCCGAAGATTTGATCGCACTGATCAACCAGTACGGTGGCGCAATTCCCGAAACCTACGGGGTACCCGTTGAAGAAATTCAAAAAGGTATTAAGAGCGGTGTACGTAAAGTGAACATCGACACCGACAACCGTTTGGCAATCACGGCTGCGGTTCGCGAAGCCCTGGCGAAAGATGCGAAGGAATTTGACCCCCGTCACTTCCTCAAGCCTTCGATCAAATACATGCAGAAGGTTTGTGCCGATCGCTATCAGCAATTTGGCACGGCTGGAAACGCTAGCAAGATCAAGCAACTCAGTCTAGAAGAATATGCTGCGAAGTACGCTAAAGGCGAACTGAATGCAGTGACCAAGGCAACTGTTGCGGTCTAAGCGATTAATCGTCTGAGTGTTTCATTCTTGTTAGAAAACCGGGTAGCAATACTACCCGGTTTTTAGTTGCTCTTTTGTTCAACTCAAACCCATTGCAATCCTTTGTCACGAACGGAATCAATACCAAGTGCAGCCGTTTTTCTAGCTAGACGCGCTCGTATAAAATCGCAAAGCAAACTTCCAAAACTGGTGCGAAGCAAACAGAAGAAAAATCGCCAATCCAGCAGCTGCGATCGTCCAACCTATTTCTCCCCTACCCAAAATCACTTCAGCGGGGATTGTGGTTAAAAACGCAACAGGGACTACAAACGTAAAGAAAAATCGGTAGGCAACTGGATATGCCGCGATCGGGAAGCGTCCAGCCTCTGTCAAACTCCGTAACACCTCTGTAACATTATAGATTTTGACAAACCAAATACTGGTTGCGCCTAACATGAACCAGAGGCTATAGAGAATGATTGCTCCCAGCACCAGCGGTATAACGCCTGCTAGATAATCTTGGCAGCTTAACCCCAATCTTGCTCCAGCGTATAGCACCAGGCAAATGCCAAATAACAAATCGGACATACCCCAGGGTGAGAGTGTGTGGGTCGAGAGCCAAAACTGAGAATTAATAGGCTTTAAGAGGACAAAATCCAGGGTCCCTTGCTGGATGTGGCGCACAATTCGGTTCAGATTGGGAGACAAAAAGGTACTGGAAAAGCCTTGCAATAAAGTAAAAATTCCCATGACCACTAACGACTCTTCCCAGCGCCATCCTTCAAAGGTGTAGCCGCCTTGATAAAACAAAGACAACCCCACCAGGTTGCCGACGAGTCCCCCCAAACTGCTCAACGCTGCCAGAAAAAAGTTAATCCGATACTCCAACTCAGCCGCAATTGCAGTCGCCCAAAATAATCTCAGTACTTGCCAATAACGTTTCATTCGACTCTGCCACGCGATCGCTGCTTCGACCATATCACAGTGACTCATCTCCTGATGAGAGGGCAGATTTTAGAGGGACAGGGGTTGAGCACAGATTTTTGTGTCGATCGTAGTGTGAGCAACCCGCTCATAACGGAGACCAACCTGAAAACCCATACAGTCTTTTTTAACCAGCCCTTAATCAGCTTCGATGCTGACTGGGCACAAAATAACGCCCTCAAACCAGGTTCTACCAAGACAAGACCTATAATTTTTAAAGTTTTTCTACCCCCTTGTATGCGAGTTTTATACAATCGTTAACTTTGTTCTCGCAGGTGCGATCTCCCTGAGGATTGGAGTTATTCTAAGAGCATGAAGTTGATCAGCTTCCCAAGTAAAGCAAATCGTTCATTGCCCAATAAAGAGGAGGTTAAATATTAGTTCCTCAGTCAATTTATTGGATTGGATTATTGACAGGATTCAGTGTGGCTCTTATCAGTTCCCTTTGCAAAAGATAGGGAGCGCTGTAGCTGAAATCTATCTGACTTTATGCGGATTGCTAGAGTCCCCTCTTCAGCACAACTCCGGGCAAACTCAACCTATGAAGAGGGAGCCGTTTCAAGAGTCCTAATGAAATACTGTTGTTGCTCTTCAAAATAGCCTTGGCTTTGATAGCCCTTCTCATCTAGAGGAGGGCTATCGTTTTGGGGTGGCCAGCTTGCCTCTCAAGGTGCAATTTGCTTGGAATTGTATAGCCCTTTTCAAGATTCTGAAGTACAGTGAGGGGGCTTTGCACACCTCTGTACTTCACTCAGGTGAAAACTGCTACAGATCATGAACCGATCGAAAAAATTCCCTGGCTCAAGGCGATCGGGACAAAGGCAATTAGGGCAATATAAGCAACCCAAAGTAATCCCTGAGTGGCGCAACAAAACGCATAGCTAAAGAGTTCGATTGTCGAAGGATTAACTGGCAATTCTTGTGAAATGATCTGATGCTTAGCTTGAGGAATCGATCCTTTGATCTCAGCGATATAACTCATGGATAAATGCCTAAGTATCACAATATCCAAAGTATATGAAGAGATTCTTAAGAAAGAAAGATCTTGGCAATTTGCTTTTGAAATTCGATTGATAACTAACGATTATTTGCGGGTATGACTTGATAGCGTTGACGAGTGGCGATCGCCACCACCAGCACACCCAAAGTCAAGATTCCTGCCAGATACAAAGGATATGCGTAAGTTTCTGGATGGGCTTGGTGAATCAACATCCCAGCAATCACGGGTCCAAATGCATTGGAAACCCCTAAGTAAGACGCATTCAACCCCAGTACAACCCCTTGATCTTTGGCATTTGCATTCAATGAAATCAATGAACTAACCATCGGTTGTACCAATGAATTGAATAACGAAAATAGGATGGCGACACAGATAAAATAGGTAACATTTTGCCAAACTGGCATAAGCAAAAATGAGGTGCTGCGAATCAACAAACTCAGGAATAGAATGATGACTAGACTGAATTTTTTGGTCAGAATCGAAATTCCCCAAGTTTGCATTAAAACGCCCAATAAACCAAAAATCAAAAACATTAGGGTGAGGGATTCTTTGGTCTGATGCAAGACATGAATAAAATAGGGTTGAAAGGCGTAGGTAAAGATGGTGAAGGTTGTACCAATCAAGAAGTTGAGAATGAAGAGAATCCCCACTCTGGGAAAGGTTAGACCTTTGATCAAGTTTTTAAGACCCAAATCAAAAAAGTGAGTTTTTGGGGGTGTTTTGGTTGTCAGGCTCTCTGGCAACCAGAAGAGGGTAATCAGCAAGGCAATGAGTGCGATCGCCCCTGCAACTAAAAATGCCGCTCCCAAGGAAAACTGTTGGGCAACCAGACTAATGGCAGGACCCAGCACAAACCCCAACCCAAACGCCGCACCATTAATACCAAACCCCCTGGCTCGGTTCTCAGGCGTGGTGACATCCGAGATCACAGCTTGAGCAACCGAGGCATTGCCGCCCGTAATCCCATCCAGGAATCGGGCAAAAAAGAGGAGCCAAGCAGTGGATGCGGTTCCTGCAATTAAATTGGCGACAACAGTGCCCAATAAACTGATGATGAGTAAGGGTTTTCTGCCGAAGCGATCGGACAATTTACCAATCACAGGTGTGGCAAAAAACTGGGCGATGGCATAAGTTGAAAACAGAAGGCTGGTCTGAAAATCATTGAGACCAAATTGTCTGCCGTACAGATAGATGACCGGAATCAGGATAGTCAGGCTGAGTGAGTTAATCAGTGAAATCAGGGCGATGATCCAAAAATGGCGATTCATGCTGGCAGGAAGAATGGTCTGTTCGTCATCCTACCGTGTCTATTGGCTAAGCCATGTTTCTGAGCATCTTTTCTGCCTTTTTTACCCAACGTAAATTCTTGCGATAGTGAAACGTTGGCGACGCTTTGACCTTTGCGAGCATTGTTTCCAGACAGTTCCGAGCAGCTTGGATATCGCCTTCTTGCTGCTGAATCGTTGCCAGCATCATGCAAGATTCTGGATGGCTCCAGTACTTCACGTCTTTTTCCAGATGGGTTTTGGCGATTTGCCAATCTTGTAGTTCAAATAAGGCTCTGCCGTACAACAAAGAAGCTTCTCCACACTTGTAGTCGGCATCGAGGGCTATTAGCAACTCCAGATGGGTTCTCGCATCACTAAAACGGTTTTGTTGCATTTCGATAAATGCCAATCCCCACAGCGCATTCGGGTTCTTGGGGTCTTTGTCTAACGCTTGCTGATAGGCGTTGATAGCTTTCTCAAAATCCCCAATTTCGCTCAGGACGTTGCCTAACGCGACATCTTGATGGGCTTTGCCGATATTTTTGACCGCTGCTTCTGCTTTCCACAACGCTTGACGCAGCGTCCAGCGCTTGAAATAATTTGGCATCGGCAAATTCATCTGGGGCAAGCGATGAAACAGGAAATAAATGACCGCACCTGGAAAATTCAAAAAAATTAAAATCCATAACCAGGTGTTTCTTTCTGGGTCATTGCGAACACAGTCAAAAATCATCAACATCCAGAACCCGGTGGTTAGAAAAGCCAGAACCCCTATCATCAGCCAAACCCTCTTTGGGAGTGCGACGCTAATTTTGCAAAATGCAGACTTAGCCAACATGGATTCAGCAACTCGTACTGAATTGATTGGGCTACCCAAAATCTACCGTGCCATAGAGTAGATACAGTTCTATGAGTAACTTTCCCAAAATTAACAAAAAATTATTCTAGTGAAGTTGAAACCAGTGAACTCAAGCAATTGGTTATATTCTTTTGTGTAGCCCCCTTAGCAGCAGAGGCATCGGCAACCATTGAACCCGAACCGTTATGCAGCGATCGCGACTCTTACTTAGCTGTAATTTCACTTGCGATGCCATTTAGCAACTTTGATAGCTCATACGGACGACTCAACATCGCTGTATGTCCTGTATTGAGGGTTAAAATCTGTGCTCCAATGTTGGCTGCCATTTCATCCTGCTTTGATGGAGGCAAGAGTCCCTGATCCTGGAGCAACTTAATGTAGGTGCAAGGAACCGACGGCATTTGTAGCCGTGACACTGGCTCATAAAAGAGTGCAGGTGGCTCTGGATGTTTACCACCCGCCAAGACTTGTTGAATGGTTGCCTCATCCAGGTCATTGCACAGGGTTTTCCGCATATCTTCCTCCACCGCTGGATTCATGAAGGAAAGATTCCACGCCATTAATCGCAACCACACTGCTATTCCAAAACGTTCAGATGGACGAAAAATGGAAATTGCCGAACTCCCTTCTGGCGGGATATTGGCTCCTACAAAAATGATATGGACCACCCGTTGGGGCAACAACGTTGCAACGGTCGGGGCAAGAATACCACCAATCGAATGGGCAACTAAAATCACTCGCTTAAAGCCCACCGATTCAATTTGCGACTGAATGTACGTTGCAGAATCAGTAATCGTCAATCGGTTCAGGTTTCTGCCTGGAGCCGCACGACGCACAGCCAGCGCAGGAAAATCGAGCAGTGGAGTGATGCGCTCCCAAACCCAGGTATCAAGGCCACCGCCATGAATGAGGACGAAAGCTAAATCCATATCGCACTCCCCGATTAAACTGCACTCAACTGCTGGCAAAGACCGAATTGATCCAAGGTTGCCCATCGCTCGCAAATCCGACCCTCCCGAATCCGCCACACTACAATTCCTTTCAAAATGAAGCGCTTACCAGTTGCTGGAATACCAAATAGTGGACCGGTGTGGGTGCCCTGCCAGGTATTGCGAACAACCACGCGATCGCCCTCGGCAATGATGTCTTCGATCGTGACGTGCAGGTCGGGACAGTTCTGGTGTAGTCCACTGATGTGTTGGCGAACACCTTCTAAACCGGGCGCAAGACCTGGTGCGGCTTCGTGGTCGATAAAGTCAGCCGCCATGTCAGAATCAATCACCGCGAGATTTTTGTGATTAATCAGCTCTTCAAACTGCCGCCGGACAAGCCTTTTGTTGGTTTCAAGATCCATATCCAATGTGCTCTCCTGGTGTGTGGAGTATTGATAATCGATTGATGAGCAATTCCACATTGCCATAGCTTGGCTATGTTCTAAATATGTTGTTGGCATTTTTGAAACACTACCAAGACGATCGCTGATCGTAAACAGCCACCTTGCCAAAATTACCCTTCATTCATATTGCGGTAAGTTGCAACTGCAGAAGGGGAAATTCGATTGAGATAGCGGAAAATCCAGTATTTGAAAATCGTGTCGAGAATCACCGGAAACGTTGCGATGAACAGGAAGATGAAATCGCGATTAGCGGGTAAGCCTAAGTGCCGAGAAACCCCTTCCAGCAAAACTTCCCAGCCGTGCGGTGAGTGAAAGCCGACAAACATATCGGTAAACAGAATGATAATAAATGCCTTGGCACTGTCACTCAGTCCATACACAGTTTCATCGATAAAAGATTTGAGGATAGCAATTTCTCGCTTATTAGTCGCAACCACAACCACAAAAGCAATTACAGAGAGAAGATCAGCAAACACATTGGCGATCGCGTCACTTCCTTCATCTCGATACTCGCGCTCAATTTCCTCAGCTTTTTCCTTCAGTTTTGTTTCAATTTCTTCCTGTGACAGAGGCGGCGCTTTAATTAAGTTTTGGAATTTCAGCTTTTCTTCAAATTTTTGCAGTTCTGCAAAAGCTTCTTCTTCGAGTTCAAAATTGATGAAAGTTGCGGCTGTTTCGGCAGCTCTCACTTGATGAACCATGGGTTCAAATAAGAAATTTTTAGATAATTGTTGAGTTAATAGAGGAACGATGATGAGCAGCAGGATAAAGCGGACTGAAATTACCGTTTTAACTTTGGAATTGCGAAAGCTTTGAATCATCTGATCTTCAGATTTTGGATCGAGTTCTCGCTTAATTCGGTTCAGTGTTCCTAGAATCGAGCGCGGCAATACTCCTGTTTTGTCGAGTACACTGTCATTATTATCAATCGCGTCTGGATTGGGGCGAGACCCTAGGTCGTTGTCAAATCGATTATCAAAACTTGGATTGAGAGAAGAGACTGATTCAATGGGAACTAAAGCAGAAGAAACGGTTCTTTCAGGTTTATACTTATCCAGAATCTCATCAATGAATTTGAGTTTTTCTAGGATGATGGAAGGCTGGTCTCTAGCTTCGCTGGCATACCGATTGGCAGCAGCCGAATTAGTCACTGTGGCAATTTGATTGGAAAGATTGACAACGGAACGACTGGTTTTAAATTCTGTTAAACGAATTTTGGCAATTTTCAGGTAATTTTGTAATTCAGCTTGAAAAAAAGCCAGCGCATTGTCGCTATAGCGATTGGATGCTGCTGATATTTTGCTACCATCAAAATGTTCGTCTTCGATCGCTTTAATCTTCAGTGCCGCATCATAAGCTTGATCCAAAGCTCTTTCGGGCGTTGAATAAAACCATCGGTTGGCATTGCGAAAGGATTGTTTTAAGGTGTTGAAAACAGATAGTTGCATAACAAAAAAATCATCAGACTAATCGCTTCTGTGGCATTCCCCAAGCATTTGTGAGATAGCGGAATGAGAGGTCAAAGGGCAAGGATGGAGAAAAAGTTGCAATCACTCTCTACAAAATGAAATGAATTCATTGACACCGGCTGCCCATCCTCACAAAGTCTGGTCAGTTTTTTAACTGTAGCGCTTCTGAGAAAGATGAAATGATGCCAAGAGAACAAACATATTCTAGAGTTCAGGCGCTAGAGTACAAGGTATCTTAATGAATTTAACAGAGGAGCCTGGTGTCGTCTGAGTCAGTTTGGATAAATGGTTCCACTCGCAGTGGCAAGACAGCGGGTTTGATCCGGCATTTATGTCGTTGGATTCAAGCCCAGAGAGACTTGAGCAGGGCTGAAATCCGCCCGAATGAGCCAATAAATGCCAGTCGATTTTCGGGTCGGCGTCCATCGAGCAAAGGATTCTCATCTCCCCGACCCTTGCCTCCTCAGCCAACGCCTGGGATCTTGGTTTTTGCTGCGACTGGAGATAATCGTCTGCAACTCACTGATCGCATTGTCGAAACGACACGAGGCAGACCAGCAGTGTATTCCACTACGCCGCAAGGATTTTTTCGGGATGAGGTGATGCTCTTTTTCCCGCTGTTAATCGCGCGACTCAATTTGCAAGCGCAGTTTCCCTTACAGCTCCGTCCCGAAAACGAGCAAGAGTTGGCAACCCGACTGTGGCGATCGGTGCTAGCGCAAGATTTGGGTTCTCGCTTGGAAGCACTGGAATCTCGCCTGGTTAGACAAGTGCTGGACCTGCTGCAACTGGCATCCCTCGCAGGAATTGACGTGACAGAGATTCCTACCCTATTGGCTCAAGGCTTAGCGCCGCCCGAAACTGAGGCGTATGGACAAACTGCGGAGTTTCCGCTCTCACCCGATCGCACGGGTAAACTGTTGGAGCAGTGGCAATCCTGGTGTTTGGAGCGCGGTTTGTTAACCTATGGCATGATGGCGGGGTTATATGGTCAGCATTTGCTGCCCGATCCGACGTATCAACGCCACCTGGCGCAGCGCTATCAACTGGTGTTGGCAGATGATGTGGATGAGTACCCGGCGATCTCTCGTTCCCTATTTGAAGTTTTGCTCGACCAGGGGGCAATGGGAGTGTTTACTTACAACCCCGACGGTGCAGTACGTCTGGGACTAGGAGCTGATCCCCAATCTCTCGCAGAACTGGCAAACCGCTGTCAGATCGAATCGCTCACGCCGTTGCCAGCCGAGAAGCTGGGCGAGTTACTGCACGAGTCAGTTATTGATCTGGTTACAAATCCTATCTTTTTTGCCAATTTACCAGACACAATTCAGTCCATCCAAACAACTTCGCGTGCTCAGTTGCTGCGCCAGGTGGGTGAGGTGATTGTCGCTGCCGTGAAATCGCACCAGATTGCGCCGCAAGAAATTGCGGTAATTGCACCGGGGATGGATGCGATCGCCCGGTATGCCCTGGGCGACATTTTGACCAAACAACAAATTGCCGTTGAATCCCTCAACGACCAACGCCCCCTCGCCAGCACCCCACTCATTCGGGCGTTACTTACCTTGCTCACCCTGGTATACCCAGGGATGGGACGACTGGTCAACCGCGAAGCGATCGCTGAAATGCTCGTGGTTTTGAGCCAGAAGTTTCGGTTTGAGCCAGGGTCTTCTCATCAGACTTCCGCCTCAGCTTCTGACTTGCCCGATGCTGCTCCATCGACTTTTTCCACTTCACAGATCGATCCAGCGCGAGCGGGACTCCTCGCTGACTATTGCTTTGAACCCCATCTGGAATATCCCCGGTTACTGCCCGCCGAGACCTTTTCCCGTTGGGATCGGTTGGGATTTCAGGCAACCGAGTGCTATCGAGATATCGTGCAATGGATCGAGGAGCAAAAAAAACAGCAAGAACAACGCCTGATCCCTAGCCCCGTTTCCCTAATCGATCGTGCCATCCAGCGCTTTTTTATGGGGGGGAGCTACTTACCCACCGATCAATTGGCTGCCTTGAGAGAGTTACTAGAAACCGCACAACACTATTGGGAAGTGGATAGTCGGCTCCGACAAAGTGCCAAGCAAAGTGCTGAATTTGTAGTCCCTGGTGCCGAACCTCTGTTCACTCAAATTGCCACTCTAAAAACTCAAACTGCCGCGACGGTTACCAACTTTATTCAACTGTTGCGCCAGGGCACGGTCACGGCCAATCCCTTTCCCGTTCGTGCGATCGCCCCTGCCAACCCCGCCGTCACCCTTGCCAATGTCTTCCAATATCGCTCCCATCGCCCCCACCATCGCTGGCAATTTTGGTTGGATGTGGGATCATCCCGCTGGCTCACAGGGATTGATGCCCTGTTTGGCTACCCCCTCTTTCTGCAAAATTGGTCCGGCAGACCCCTTACTGCCGACGAAATCATGGCAGCCAACGAGCAACGTCTGCGCCGTATCCTCAAAGATCTGCTCAGTCGCACTGGCGATCGTATCTTCCTATGTCACAGCGACCTGGCAACCAATGGGCAAGAACAAGTCGGTCCCCTGTTGGCGTTGGTGAATGCTGCGGGGGCGATAGATTTGCAAGGGGTAGAGGAGTGAAGGAGTGGAAGGGTAGAGGGTAGAAGAGATATGCAAACCCATCACCCCTACCCTCGCCGATGCCCGTCCGTTACCTCACTTAACCCTTCGCCCAACAATGACAACCCCACCACCATCAGAGTCATTGCCAGCCCAGGAAACAGCGTTGTCCACCAAATGCCCGTCGGCAATGCGTCTAGAGCTTGCCGGAGGTCGTTGCCCCACTCTGCCACCTCTTCGGGTAGCCCTAAGCCTAGAAAACCCAAACCACCCAGGGTCAAAATGGCATCGGCGGCGTTGAGCGTAAAAAGAACGGGGACACTTTGAATCACATTCAGCAACAGGTAACGAGTCAAAATGCGCCAGGTGGAAGCTCCCATCGCCTGGGCTGCTTCCACAAATAGCTCGGTTTTGACGCTGACGGTCTGGTTTCGGACAACGCGATAGTATTGGGGGATATAGGCAATGCTGAGGGCGATCGCTGCATTCAAAATCCCGCGTCCTACCACAAACGCCAGCGTCACCGAGAGCAAGAGTCCCGGTAATGTATAAATCGTGTCCATTAAGAACAGCAGCGCTCGATCGAGTCTGCCGCCGAGGTAACCGCTAAGGAGTCCCAACGGTAGCCCGATCGCCAAACTTAGCCCCGTTGCCAAGACCACCACCTGAAGCGCTGCCTGACTGCCAAACAGCGATCGCGAAAAGACGTCGTACCCCAAGCGCGTGGTGCCAAACCAGTGCTGCCAGGAAGGCGGATCATGGGGCGGATTGTCTAGAAACTCGGTGGGACTCTGAATCCAGCCCGCCCCCTGCAAAACCGGAGCCAGCAGCACTACGGCGATGAAAAAGAAGGTGATGACCAAACCGACCCGCATCATTCGGATAGACAGATTGGGTCGATCGACCTCTGAAGCAACCTTGGATAATGGCAATTGAGTCATGCGGTGGGGAAATCAAGACTTCTTCCATCTTCGCCCTAAAGGTGACTTTGGATCGTTGCCCGATACTGACTTTTTGGCTTCACCCCTTTCAGCTCAGCCACTTTTTCTTTCGCTTTAAAGAATTGAATCGTAGGAGTCCCCACAACGCCTGCGGCTTCCGCAATTTCGGGATCTTGTTCGATATCAATTTCGATGAAGTGGATTTTGCCATCAAACTCATCCACCACCTTATTTAGAATCGGTTTCAAAGTATGACAGGGACCACATTGGGGTGATGCATACTTCACCATCATCAGGCGATCGCTCTCATGATAGAGCTTGCGTAAGGCGTAACTTCCTTCATGCCGAGTTTGAGTGCTATCAAACTCAGCCGCTTGCTCAGTTTCGGGTTTCTTGGTCGGCTGCTCCACCAATTTCTCGGCTTCAGTCTGATGAAATTCCTGTGCCAGTCCATTCAACGAGAGCCAGCGTTCTGCCAGCATGGCTGCCATGCAGCCCGTCCCAGCCGCAGTAATCGCCTGCCGAAATTCGTGATCTTGCACATCTCCGGCGGCATACACCCCTTCAATATTGGTTTCCACTGACCCCGGTTTTGTGACGATATAGCCCACCTCATCCAGGTCAATCTGTCCTTTGAACAGAGCGGTGTTTGGGGTGTGCCCGATCGCATAAAACAACCCTTTGACAATTAATTCGCTTTCTTCGCCAGTTTGGGTATTGCGGAGTTTGATCCCTGTCATGTGGGTGGCATCCCCAAACACATCGATCGCCTCGCTATGCCAATGCACCGTAATGCGCGGATTGCTCAACACTCGATCCTGCATTGCCTTGCTGGCACGCATCTGCCCGCCTCGGATCAGCAGATGAACATGATCGCCATATTTAGTGAGATAAATCGACTCTTCCGCTGCGGTATCGCCACCCCCCACCACGGCTAACTCGGCTTGCCGGAAGATGGGCGTTGCCCCATCACAAATTGCACAAGCAGAAATGCCCCGGTTCCAAAAATCGCCTTCGCAGGGCAAACCCAACCGTTTCGCGGTTGCGCCTGTGGCAATAATCACGCTATGCGCCTGGACTTCTCGCTCATCAGAGCAAATCACAAACGGACGCCGACTGAAATCTACCGAGATCACATCTTCGGTAAACAGCTCCGCTCCCCAGCGCATTGCCTGTTCCTTCATCCGATCCATCAATTGGGGACCCATAATGCCCTCTGGAAAGCCAGGAAAATTCTCCACTTCTGTAGTAGTCATCAGTTGCCCACCGGGCAACCCACCAGCTTGAAACCCTTCAAACACCAGCGGCTTCAAATTAGCGCGCCCAGCATAAATCGCAGCCGTATACCCTGCTGGACCTGATCCAATGATGACTACATTTTCAATCGGTGGACTCGCCATACCCAGGATAAACTCATAACGACTACGTTTAGTATAGTGCAAATCGGGTGAGAGCGGAAAACATTTCGCAATCTCGGTCAGTTGGTTTCTGGACAGGGCATATTCAAAGGTGACACTTTTGCATCTCCCATTGCCCCATTATCAGGAGAGATTTCATGGACCCGCAGGCAAGCGATTTGCTTGAGAATATTCGTCAGCAATTTGACACCCTCCCTTACCCTCACTTTCCGCTAGATGCAACCCCAAAAGACATTCCGGGCCAACTTTACCTCCACAGTTTGACCAATCCCTTTTACTTTCGCGATCGTCGAATCATTGATCCTACAGGTCGGTTGATTCTAGATGCAGGGTGTGGCAGTGGTTATAAATCCCTGAGTTTGGCGATCGCCAACCCCGGTGCCCAAATTGTCGGGGTTGATCTGTCAGACGAATCCATCAAATTTGCTCGTCAGCGCTTGCAATACCATGGTTTTGAGCAGGTAAAATTTCACACGTGCTTGTTAGAACATCTACCCTCTCTGAACTTGCAATTCGACTACATCAACTGTGATGAAGTGCTGTACCTGTTGCCCGATCCCATCGCCGGGCTGCGGGCGATGAAAGCAGTCTTAAAACCCGATGGCATCATCCGAGTCAATTTTCATAGCCTGTTTCAGCGAGCAGTTTATCTACGTGGGCAAGAATTTTTTGCCCACTTGACTGAAAGCCATCTCCCTACCCAAGCCGAACGGATCGAACAGGTGCGCGTCGTCATGCGATCGCTCAAAGCAGAGGTGTTTCTCAAAAATGCCACCTGGAAACCCATCTACGAAACCGACGACGCCAGAGTTCTGACCAACTATTTGTTGCAAGGCGACAAAGGCTGGACAATTCCCCAATTTTTCTCAGCCTTACAAGAAACTGAGTTGGCGTTTATCGGCATGGTGGACTGGCGACAATGGGATCTGACCCAGTTGTTTGAGTCCGTGGATGATCTGCCGATCGAGGTCGTCATGCATCTGTCAGAAACCTCTATCGCCGATCAACTCCACCTCTACGAACTGATCCATCCCGTGCATCGCTTGCTAGATCTCTGGTGCGGACACCCTACCCCACCCTCGCCTGCACCTCACCCCGCCACCTGGAGCACTGCTGCCTGGCAACGGGCGATCGTCCACTTCCACCCGCAATTGGTCACCCCAACCTTTCAAGAAGCACTGTTTGCCGCCGCCATGCAACTCACCAGCTTCGACTTCAACAGCCATTTGCGCCTCTCGGAAACACCTGTGACGGTCGAAGGCTCGATCGCTGCCTGGCTATTACCCTTAAGTCAATCCCCGCAAGCGCTACCTGCCCTACTCCACCATTGGCTGCAACTTAAACCCATCGATCCCATCACCTTAGAACCCACTCTCCAGCAAACCGCCTTGTCAGCCGTCCAGTCATGGCTTTTGCGCCTAGAATCTGCTGGCTATGTCTTACTCGAACTACGCGATTCGTAACCTCTCCATCTCCCCATCCCCTCATTTACCCATCCATCCATGAACCCAACCACCAACACTCACAGCAAAGTGCGTCAAATGCACGACGCAGAACCTTATCCCAACATCCCGATCGCCACGCTCCCTCAAGACAACCTGATTGACCTCTATCTCTATAATCTGGTCACTTCCTACTACCTGCGGAATCGTCAAGTGATCTCGACTCAGGGAAAAGTGATTTTGGATGCAGGTTGCGGCACCGGATATAAATGTCTGAACCTGGCGTTTGCCAATCCGGGTGCCAAAATTGTCGGGGTTGATTTTTCTGAACCCTCGATCGCGATCGCCCGTGAGCGCTTGCAATACCACAACATTGCCGATGCCGAATTTCACGTGCTGGCGCTAGAAAATCTGCCCAGTCTGGGGCTCCAGTTTGACTACATCAACATTGACGAAGTGCTCTATTTTCTACCCGATCCGGTGGCTGGGTTGCAAGCCGTGAAAACGGTTTTGCGTCCTGATGGTATCATCCGCACCAACTTTCACAGTTCACTGCAACGGTTTGTCTACTACCGTGCCCAAGAATTATTTTCCTTGCTCGGCTTGACCGAGAGTTCACCTGATAAAGCCGAGTTTGACCTGACTCGCGGTATCATGCACGCTCTGAAAGAGGATGTTTTTCTCAAAAGCATGATCTGGAAACCCCAATTTCAGACAGACGATCAAATGCTGCTGCAAAACTTCCTGAATCGGGGCGATAAAGGCTGGACGATTTCCCAGTTGTTCTCAGCGTTGCGAGATGCAGACCTGGAATTCATTAGCATGGTGAATTGGTGGCAGTGGGATTTGACTCAATTGTTTCAGAACTTCGACGACTTGCCTGTGGATTTCATGATTCGCTTAGCAGAAATGTCTACAGAAGAACAGTTGCATTTATTTGAGTTATTCCATCCGATCCATCGCTTGCTGGATATCTGGTGTGGACATCCCGATGCAGCCCAGTCCTCTATGCCAGTTTTTCAATGGACGGTGGAGCACTGGCAACAGGCAACGGTGCATTTGCATCCTCAGTTCTGTACACCGATGATTCGCGATGAGATGGTCGATGCCATTATTCAACAACACACCTTTGATTTGGGGCGTTATTTTCGCATGACCAATGAGCCCGTGACCCTGGATAGCACGATCGCGGCTTGTCTATTGCCCTTAGTTGAATCCCCTCAACCAATGCTGGCACTGGTGCAACGCTGGCAACAAATTCAGCCATTGCATCCTCTCACCCTGGAATCCATCACGGAGTGGGAAGCCTTTGATCGCATCAAAGATCTGCTGGTGTATCTGGAGGAGTTGGGGTATGTATTGCTGGAAACAGGGCGATCGGGGTGATGGGACGATCCGGTACTGGGGTGATGGCCGGATGAGGGATGGCGTGCCTCTTTGCCAGAAGCTTGGAAAAGACGAAGAGAGGCTCTGCCCCTAACTCTGAAAAGTCTCGGTCACCTGCTATATTTCTGGGAGAACTGCTCACGTTTTTTTTGAATCATTCTTGAATCATGACCCGTAAGATTATTCGGACAGAAACTGCTCCTGCCCCAGTGGGACCTTACAATCAGGCGATCGCTGCTTCGGGCGAGTTCATTTTCGTGGCTGGACAAATTGCCCTGCACCCCAGTAGTGGACAAATTGTAGGAGAAGGCGATGTGACCCAGCAAACCGAACAAGTCCTGAACAATCTCAAGGCAATTCTAGAAGCCGCAGGGGTAACGCTGGCGGATGTGGTGAAGACCAGTGTGTTTCTCGCCAATATGAACGATTTTGCTGCGATGAATGCCGTGTATGCTCAATATTTTGACGAAGCGATCGCCCCAGCGCGTGCCTGTGTGGAAGTATCTCGCTTGCCCAAAGACGTGTTAGTGGAAATTGAATGTATTGCGGTGAAGTCTTGAGAATCGCTGGGGTGAGTTTTGAACGTTTACCTGGTTCTAGCTTCACCATGTTTCAAACAACTCGTCGTCGGTTGGCTCTGTGGTACACCACAGTCACCGCAGTATTGTTGTTATTGTTTGCGAGTGGATTTTACCTCTATGTCCGCAGCACGTTAATTGAGCGGATTGACGATACGTTGAATCATGTGGTGGAGGTGGTGCAGCGATCGCTGGTGATTGAACCTGTCAATCCTCACACTGAGGGGGGACCGCTCCGTATCAATGTCGAAGCGAGTTTTCGAGACAATGCCAGTACCGATGAAGATGACCATATTGACCTGGAGTGGTTTAGCCCAGACGGAGCCTTACTGTGGTCTACTTTTGCAGACTCGCTGAAGGTGCCACTGCACCCCAGTATTGATGGAGAAACGGTTGAAATTAATCGCACTGGAGAGAATGGGAATCTTTCTCCACCGACATTGCTGTTGCGCCAGGTGACCCACCGGGTGCAAATTGGGCAACAACTGATGGGTTATTTGCGGGTCAGCCACCCCTGGTTTGAGGTGACTAAACCCACTCGTCAATTGATAATTGATCTGAGTTTGTGGATTGGGGTGATTGTGGCATCGGTGGGTGCGATCGGCTGGTTTTTGTCGGGTTTGGCAATGGCACCTGTGCGCGAATCTTACCAGCGGTTAAAGCAATTTACCGCTGATGCCTCGCATGAATTGCGTAGCCCGATCGCGGCAATCCAAACCAATGTACAGGTAGCACTTTCCGATCCCAATCCCGATCCGGAAACGCAACAATATCACTTGCAGGTAGTGGAACGGCTCACCCGTCGCTTGGGTCGCTTGGTGGATGACTTACTGTTTCTGGCACGGCAGGATAGCGGCATCGTGCAACCACAACGGGTCCCAGTTTCGCTGGATACGTTGCTGCAAGAGGTGGTTGAAGAGCAACGCGCGATCGCTGATGAGAAGGGGATTCAGCTATCGGTGAAGATCCAAGATGAACAGGATGGGGAGCAGGAGTTGGGAGTTGGAAGTCAGGAGTCAGAAGTTAGGAGTCAGGAGTCAGGAAGCAAACCAGCGAATCTTTTGACACTGTTTGCCGATCGTGACCAGATAGCGCGCCTTTTGATCAATTTAGTCAGTAATGCGATCCAGTACACGCCTATGGGGGGCAAGGTTGGCTTGCAGTTGGAACGGCTAGTGCGTACGAATACTTCTCAACTGCAAATCAAGGTTAGTGATACGGGAGTAGGTATTCCAGCAGACGCTCTACCTCAGATTTTCGATCGCTTCTATCGGGTTGATCCGGCGCGTGCCAGCACGAGTAAGGGGTCGGGCTTGGGTTTGGCAATCGCGCGGGCGATCGTGGAAAACCACCAAGGACAGATTCGCATTGAGAGCGCCGTAAATGAGGGGACGATCGTCACGGTGACCCTACCGCAAATCCGATTGGAAAGCGGGAAGGAATAAATTATTTTCCCTCTTGACGTTGCGTAGTATTTTTGTAATATTCGTATTACAGATAGATCGTCCTTGGCCAATTGGGTGGGCGATGCTTGCAGATGCAACTGGGAGGTGAATCGTCATGAAGCTGGCAGAAGCCCTGATTCTGAGAGCGGACTACCAAAAGCGGTTGGCTCAACTGAATCAGCGATTGGTCAATAATGCTCGTGTGCAAGAAGGAGAGCTATCGTCTGAAGATCCGCAGCAGTTATTGACAGAACTGGATGCGACGGTTGTTCAATTGAGACAACTGATTCAGCAAATCAACCGCACCAACTCGCAGACGGTGTTTCAGGAACAGAGGCTCTCGGATGCGCTGGCAGAAAGAGATACGCTGATGCTGAAGCGTAATGCCTACAACCATCTGGTGGATGCAGCCTCGTTACAGCAAAACCGCTATAGCCGTTCTGAGATTAAGTTCATCAGCACGGTGAATGTGGCTCAGTTGCAACGGCAAGTGGATGACCTGTCACGGTGCTATCGCGAGTTGGACTCGCAAATTCAAGCGATGAACTGGCAGGTTGATCTGGTGGAAACCTAAAAGATGAGGCGTATTTTAGTGAGTAGCCCGATCGGTTAGAAGCGAGCACAACCCGCCAACTGGGACAGTTGGGCTTTATTTCGCAAAATAAACCATCGCGTGTGGGGTTCATGCGGCACTGACCAATTAAATCCAGCATTGTCACAAGCGTATGGAGCATTGTTAATTTGCGTCACTACCTCGTGCTGGTCTATTCGGTTGGGTGAGGGTGGGTTTGGGGGAAATACTACCTGGTGCAGGTGGAGAGTTTTGAGCATGGCAATGGGATATTTTGACACCTCTGAGACGGCAGGGAACTCGCACAAGCTGCAAAGTCTCAGTTTACTGGCAGCGGGTTGGCGACCGCTCTATCGGGAGCTGGATTGGGACTTTCTGAACAACTTGATGCTGAATGATACGCAAGAGTTAACCCAAAAGACGCTGAACCTGATGGGGAATCTTGCCAATGCTGTAGGGCGGAACCAGTATACCTGGTGGGCAAATCTGCTCAATCTATTTTCTGAAAATACGCGCTATGACCTGGATGAGTTTTGGGAATACATTACGCCCGATCCGCCTTATCCAGATTTCCGTTATCAAGAATCACTGAGTGCAGAGGTTCCGGCTCCCCGCTCGATCGATCGCAACATGATCGCGATCGACATTGTGCTGCACCAGCTGCGGGAACTCACCATCCTGCGGGTGCTGGATTGCTTGGGCTGTCCAGATTTGGTCATGCAATACTACCTCGATCGCTATTTCTATCTGCCTCCCCAAAAGTTTGCAGGTTGGAAACGACTGGATGTGGTGAATACTGTGCAAGCCTGTTGGCAGCAACCAGATGTTTGGTTGCAGATTGAGACGTTCGATCGGGGCAAGCGGCTCTATACCCTAATGGCAAAGGAACTCGCCCCCTGGGTGAGCAAAGCCACCTACAACCTGGCAGTGATGCTGAGTGGCTATCAGAGTCGGGTCGGACAAGTGAATGCAGAATACCCCATTCGTAGCTTCCCCAGAGATGTACAAGATTTTAGTGATGCGGTACAGCAGGCAATTTTTGACCAGCAGCGGTTGGCGGTGTTAGTCAGTGGTAAACCCGGAACGGGCAAAACTGCCTGGACGCAAGCGATTGCCAAGGAAATCCTGGTGCCACTGGGATATGTGATCTTTATTCTCGATCATGATGCGGTAGAACATTTTGTCCCGCCTAGCTATCTGGAACGCATTTGTCTAATCATCAATGAAGCAGACAATCTAGCACAAGACCGTGCAACGTTAGCGGCTCAAAGTAACACTCGCACAGAACATATTCTCAGTCTATTGGATGGGACGTTGTATCAGAGTGTGGTGGATCTCATCGGCAACCAAACGCGGCAGCGATTGGTGGTATTGATGACCTGTAATACGGTCGATCGACTTGATCCGGCAATGCTACGGAAAGGACGAGTTGACCTGACTTGCGAGTTCACTCACTGTTTTGTGTAAGGCGATCGGGGGAAGGAGGCTCTGCCACTAATTCAACGGAGACCGTCTACCGCTTGGCATGTCAATTTTTCCAGAATCCGTCAGGATAGAGTAACGGATGCCCCATCCCTTGTTTTTGCTTGGAGCTTGTTTTGAAGAACCTTCTCTCTACCACAAAATCGTCCCAGCGGGCTGCATCGACCTTTCCCCAACCTGCTCATCAGCCTCGATCGTCCCATTCAGATCCGCCGCTGAAACGCTTGATTGACTATGGACAGGCTTACCAACGTCAGATTCGGTGGGCGATCGTCTGTTCGGTACTCAACAAGCTTTTTGACCTGGCTCCTCCCGCTTTGATTGGCATGGCAGTGGATGTGGTGGTGAAGCAACAAGACTCTATCATTGCCCATTGGGGCATCAAAGATACCTTTGGACAACTGTGGGTGATCACGCTGCTCAGTTTTGTCATCTGGGGCTTGGAGTCCGTATTTGAGTATGCCTACGCCAGGCTCTGGCGTAACTTGGCGCAGACGATTCAGCATGAACTGCGGTTAGATGCTTATGCTCATCTACAAGAATTGGAACTAGCCTATTTTGAAGAACGCAGCACAGGCGGATTGATGTCGATTTTGAGCGACGACATTAACCAACTGGAACGCTTTTTGGATGTGGGTGCAAACGATTTGATTCAGGTAGCAACCACCGTCCTCATTATTGGAAGTGCGTTTTTTATTCTGGCGCCCAGCGTTGCTTGGATGGCAATGTTGCCAATGCCGTTTATTTTGTGGGGGTCGATCGCCTTTCAGCGTCGTCTGGCGCCTCGCTATGCAGCAGTACGAGAAAAAGTCGGGTTCCTCAACAGCCAATTGGCAAACAACCTCTCTGGCATCACCACAATCAAAAGCTTTACAGCGGAAGCCTATGAAGTAGGACGCATTCAAACCCTGAGTCAGGCATACCGTCACAGCAACGAACGGGCGATCGTCCTCAGTGCGGCATTTGTCCCCCTGATTCGCATCATCATCCTGTTGGGCTTTGCTGCTACCCTGTTATTCGGCGGGTTAGAAGCTGCCCATGGCACCATGTCGGTCGGCACCTACAGTGTGCTGGTGTTTCTCACCCAGCGGTTGCTTTGGCCCCTGACTCGTCTGGGTGAAACACTGGATCAATACCAACGGGCAATGGCTTCGACCAATCGAGTGATGAATTTGTTGGATACACCGATCGCGATTCAATCAGGATCTTCACCCCTTCATCCCTTCACTCCTTCACCCCTTCACCCTTTCACCTCCGCACCCATTCAGGGAGAGTTAAGGTTGCATGAAGTCACATTTGCCTATCACGATCGCGCGCCTGTGATTCGGGATTTGTCATTGCAGATTCCAGCCGGAAAGACGATCGCCATTGTCGGTTCAACCGGGTCAGGCAAGAGTACGCTGGTGAAGCTGTTGCTGCGGTTTTATGAGATCCAGTCAGGAACCATTACCCTGGATGGGGTAGATGTGAGATCGCTGGATTTACGGGAGTTGCGGCAGGCGATCGGCTTAGTGAGTCAGGATGTGTTTTTGTTTCACGGAACCGTGTGGGAAAACATTGCCTATGGGACCTTTGCGGCTAGCCACGCAGCGGTGGTAGCAGCGGCAAAGGTGGCGGAGGCGCATGACTTTATTCAACAGTTGCCCCAGGGCTATGACACGATCGTGGGGGAACGGGGACAAAAGCTTTCAGGGGGACAACGGCAACGCTTGGCGATCGCCCGAGCAGTGTTGAAAGATCCGCCCATTTTGATTTTGGATGAAGCCACTTCAGCGGTGGACAACGAAACCGAAGCCGCCATTCAGCGATCGCTGGAGCACATTACGCAGAACCGAACCACGATTGCGATCGCCCATCGCCTCTCAACTGTTCGCAATGCTGACTGCATCTATGTGATGGAGCAGGGCAAATTGGTGGAACAAGGACGCCATGAAGCGTTAGTAGTACAAGATGGCATCTATGCCAGTCTGTGGCGCGTACAGATGGGTTTGCGCTGAGCAAATTTGTTTCTCTAGCGTGATCCATTCAGATCAAATCGCAACCCTGCCAGAATCATAGGTTCTGTTCTCGATCAGGCATAGCGATGTGGTGGACATTTCATCGGTTCGTGCCCCGATCGTCCCATTTTCTGAAACAAGGTTAAACTCGAATTTAGCCCAGTCACCCTATCCCATCCGCTGATCCATGACTCGACGTATCCTCGATCTCCTCCGCAGTGGGCAACCCAACGAAACCGTAACGGTCAAAGGGTGGGTTCGCACTAAGCGTGAGCAAAAAGAATTTAGCTTTGTAGAAGTCAACGATGGCTCCTCCATGGCAGGACTGCAAACGGTGGTGGGGCAAGAGGTGCCGGGATACGCTGAGACGATCAAACGCATCAATACGGGCGCTTCGGTGGAAATTGCCGGAACGCTGGTGGAGTCGCCTGCCAAAGGGCAGCGGATTGAGTTAAAAGCCACTGCCATCACAGTGTATGGTGAAGCCGATCCAGAAACCTATCCGCTGCAAAAAAAACGACATTCGTTTGAGTTTCTACGGACGATCGCGCATCTGCGGGCACGGACGAATACGCTGGGCGCTGTGTTTCGGGTACGTAATGCTGTCTCTGCCGCCATCCACCAGTTTTTTCAAGAACGGGGCTTTCTCTGGATTCACACCCCCATCCTCAGCGCTAGTGATTGCGAGGGTGCGGGTGAAATGTTCACTGTCACCGGGTTTGATCTCAAACAAGTCCCGCTGACGGAGGCAAAAGCAGTGGACTTCAGCCAGGACTTTTTCGGTAAGCAGACTTATCTCACGGTCAGTGGGCAACTGGAAGCCGAGATTATGGCGATGGCATTCAGTAACGTCTACACGTTTGGTCCGACCTTCCGAGCAGAGAATTCCAATACGTCTCGTCACCTGGCAGAGTTTTGGATGGTGGAACCGGAGATGGCTTTCTGCAACCTGGATGGCGATATGGATCTGGCAGAAGCGTTTCTCAAGCATATCTTCAGCCATGTTTTGGCAACCTGTCCCGAAGATATGGAGTTTTTTAACCAACGAATTGATAACTCAGTGCTGGCAACCGCAGACAATATTATCAATAACGAATTTGCACGGGTGACCTATACCGAAGCCATTGGTTTGTTAGAAAAATCGGGTAAAACATTTGAGTATCCGGTGGAATGGGGACTGGATATGCAATCAGAGCACGAGCGTTATCTGGCAGAAGACTATTTCAAGAAGCCGACGATCGTCACCGACTATCCCGCTCATATCAAAGCTTTCTACATGCGCTTGAATGACGACGACAAGACCGTGCGGGCAATGGATATTCTGGCTCCCAAAATTGGCGAAATCATCGGCGGTTCCCAGCGAGAAGAACGGCTAGATGTGTTAGAAAAACGGATACAATCAGTGGGGCTTGATCCTGCTCCCTACTGGTGGTATATGGATCTGCGCCGCTTTGGCACGGTGCCTCATGCCGGATTTGGGTTGGGCTTTGAGCGGTTAGTGCAATTCATGACGGGCATGGGCAATATCCGCGATGTCATTCCTTTCCCCCGCGCTCCCCTGGATGTGGAATTTTAGCCTAAAATCCCATCTAGAATATGGCTAACTAGGTGTCTAAACAGACTTTCATCCATCACTCCAAACTGTGAGGGGTCGTGCAAAATGGCAACCGAACTGGAAACGAACCGGAAAAGCTTATACGAAATAGATTACCTGCAATGGCTTGAAACCACAGCAGACAAGCTGAAGATGCGAGATTACGCCAACATTGATTGGGAAAATTTGAGCGATGAAATTGAAGATATGGGACGGCGTGAGCGCAGGAGTTTAGAGCGCAATCTTGTGGTGATTCTGTTGCACTTACTGAAGTGGCAATATCAAACCTCAAAAAGGGGTGGCAGTTGGAAGAGCAGTATTGTCGAACATCGGCGGCGGATTCGCAAAGCGCTGCAAGATTCCCCTAGCCTCAAGTCTTATCTGGAAGAGCTTTTTGCTGAATGTTATGGGGATGCGGTGGAACAAGCGATCGCAGAAACTGAACGACCCGCAGAGACTTTTTCATTAGACTGTCCCTACACCCTGGTTGAAGTTCTTGATGCTGAATTCTTGCCCGCTTAAATTTTTGCCCCCTGAATACCGCTGACTCTGCTTTACTGTTCTAAGGTATTCATCGCGATCGATCATGGCAACTATCAACGACAACTATCTCAAACTCAAAGCAGGCTACCTCTTTCCCGAAATTGCCCGACGGGTGAATGCGTTTGCAGAAGCCAATCCGAATGCAGAAATCATTCGCCTGGGCATTGGCGATGTCACCGAACCTTTACCCGAAGCCTGCCGGATGGCAATGATTGACGCGGTGGAGGAAATGGGACATCGCACCACCTTCAAGGGCTACGGTCCAGAGCAAGGCTATGCCTGGTTGCGAGAAAAAATCGCTGCCAATGACTTCCAGGCGTGGGGATGCGAAGTCGATGCCTCAGAAATCTTTATTTCCGATGGTTCCAAGTGCGATTGCGGCAACATTCTGGATATCTTTGGTGATGACAACACGATCGCCGTCACTGATCCGGTTTACCCCGTTTATGTCGATACTAACGTCATGGCAGGGCATACCGGTGATACCAACGACAAAGGCGAATATGGCGGCTTGGTCTATCTGCCCATCACTGCCGATAACCATTTCACAGCCACCCTGCCCACTGAGAAAGTCGATCTGATCTACCTCTGCTTTCCCAACAACCCCACCGGCGCCGTTGCCACCCGCGAACACCTGCAAGCATGGGTAGACTATGCGCGATCGCACGGTTCCATCATCTTTTTTGATGCTGCCTACGAAGCCTTCATCACCGAACCTGCCATTCCCCGCTCGATTTATGAGATTGCCGGAGCGCGGGAATGTGCGATCGAATTTCGTTCTTTCTCTAAAAATGCAGGCTTTACGGGAACTCGCTGTGCCTTTACCGTAGTGCCCAAAACCTTGACTGCCAAAGCTGCCGATGGTTCTGAGGTCGAGTTGTGGAAACTGTGGAATCGTCGCCAATCGACCAAATTCAACGGCGTATCCTACATCGTCCAACGTGGGGCAGAAGCCGTCTATTCTTCTGCTGGACAGGCTCAAACCAAGTCGCTGATCAGCTTCTACATGGAAAATGCTCGGATCATTCGGGAGCAACTCACTGCTGCTGGGTTGGCAGTTTATGGCGGGGTCAATGCACCCTATGTGTGGGTCAAAACTCCCGCAGGTCTCAGCAGTTGGGATTTCTTCGATAAGTTGCTGAGTACCTGCAATGTTGTGGGTACACCAGGGTCTGGTTTTGGGGCAGCAGGCGAAGGCTATTTTCGCATTTCTGCTTTCAACAGTCGTAAAAATGTGGAAGCTGCCATGCAGCGAATTACGGCGACGTTTAAGGCGTGATCGGTCTAAGTTAAGACGATCGTCCTGAATGCGCAGCGCGTGTAGCGTAACATCATAACCCATACTCAGCCCCAGCCACTCATCGACTCATCCACCCAACGGTGGCTGCCTCGTCCGAAAATTGCTGTAAGTGAATGGGATCTCATGATCTCGATCGTTGACCAGCGCACCAGAACCCCTGTGAGTTAAAAAATCTAGCGATTTTTTGTGGCTTTCGGGAAACCCGGTTACGCTATTGGGTGCAGTTTGCAGCGATCGATCGTCTTTGCCAATCCAATATGTTATTTAATCCCGTAAATCTGCCCTATTGGATTTTTCTGGGTGTTGGCGTCTCGTTATTTCTCATGGTGATTCTGTCGGGTGGGGGAGATCACGATACCCACCTGGACGCGAATACAGATGTCGATATCGATGGCGATTCCGGCGATTTTCACTTTGGCGAAATGGTGAGTTGGCTGGGGTTTGGTCGAGCACCGCTCATCCTGCTCCTGGCAACGGACTTGAGCCTGTGGGGGTTATTGGGTTGGATGTTGAATGTGGGGTTGGGTGAAGCTTGGGGAAGGGTTCCCAACGGTTTTTGGGTGGGCATGATTCTGACGCTTTCCCTGGGGAGCGCATTGTTACTGGGTAGTCTGATTGCCCGCCCGATCGGTAAAGTGTTTGCCGCGTTTGGCGAAGATACCAGCAGCGATCGCCTGATTGGCTGCATCGGCACGGTTTGTTCTGCCACCATTCCCATTACCGGAGACCAACGCATTGGACAGGTCAATGTGTTCGATTCTGCCCGTAACCTGGTCACGGTTAACGCTATCTTGCCCGAATGGGCAACAGTCTTTCCTCGTCTGGGAGAGAAAGTATTGGTGATCGATCGCCAAGCCCAGAACTACATCGTGATAGCCAAGGATAGTTCCGACCAAACGTTCTGGCTCAATACCGCGACTCAAACGGAAATCTAATATTTTTCATAATTTTTTCATTTTTATCTCATAATTGATTCATAATTTTAGAATGCCATTTAATTCTGGCTCAGAAGTGAGGTCTCTATGCTGTTTTGGCTCACCTTGATTCGCTCGCTGCCAGCGGTGCAAGTGCCCAGTTTGCCAACCCCACGCATCACAGCAAGCAACGCCCAAGCTGCCAGTCCCAAGCTGATGGTGCACAATCCGCATGTGGTGGCTCAGACACTGCCCCTACATCCCAGTTTTCCTGCTCAATTGGGTGGTGGGTTGCTGGTGTTTCCCGGTCTCGTTGCCGGACTGATTCTGCTGTTGTTGATTAGTGTTTGGGCATACACCCGCGTTTATGTGATTACCCCCAACAACGAAGCCTTTGTTCGGACAGGTGGGGTGTTCGTCAAAAAGAAAACCGTAATTCTCAATGGTGGTTGCATTGTGCTACCGGGGTTCCATGAGTTGACCCGAGTACCTTTGCGAGAAATTTCTATCGATGTGGAGCGGACGGGCAAATTGGCAGTCCGCACGCAGGACTATCTGCGGGCAGATATGCGAGTCACATTCTATGTGTGCATTAACCCCACGGAAGAGGATGTGCTAACGGCGGCGGCGCGACTTTCTCAATACAATCGCATCACCTCAGACGATATCAAAAATGCCCTAGAAAAACGGGCAGATGATGCGATTCGGGCGGCTGCCAAAAACAAGAGCCTGGCAGAAGTGGATTCGGATAAGTTGGGTTTTGCCCAAGAGGTGCTGAATCTGGTGCAGCAGGATTTGAGCAAGGTCGGGTTGACGCTGAATAACATTGCGATTTCGGAAATTCAGGAGAGCGATACTTACGACGAAAATAATTTCTTTGACGCGCAGGGGGTGCGGTTGCGGACGGAGACGATTCAGCGATCGATCCAGCAAAAGCGTGAGGTAGAGTTGACCACGCAGGTGGCGATCGAGCAAAAGGAATTGGATGCCCAGAAACGATCGCTGCAAATTGAGCAAGAAAAAGAAAGCGCTCAACTAGAACAAAAGCTCCAGATTGAATCGCAAAAAGCTCAACGAGATCGGGAAATTCAGGAGGCACAAGCAAGAGAAGCTGCCACGGCTCAGCGGACCCAAATTTTGCAAACTCAGGCAGTAGAAGAGGAAGAAATTCGCAAAAAGCTGGCAGTGCAGCAAAGCCAGATTGATGCAGATATTTCCCTAGAAGAGCGGAATAAAAAGCTCAAGGTGACGAAGACGCTGCAACAGCAAGAAGCGGAAGTGGCAGAAATTACCCGCCAGCAGACGATCGAATCCAATCGCTTACAAGCCCAGGTCGCAGTGGCAGAGTCGGAACGATTGGCACGACTCGCCCAAGAAGATGTGGCGATCGCGGTTGCCGGTAAGAAAAAAGACAGTTTTCTCGCCGAAGCCGAACGAGCCAAAGCAGAGTCTTCGGTTACAACTGCCTCTGAAGTAGAAAAAGCTGAACGGAACAAGCAACTGGCGATTATTGCCGCAGAACGCGAAGCCCAAGAGAAACGGGTGATCGATCAAAACGTAGTAGAAATCGATGCTTTCCGGCGACGGCGACAGGCAGAAATTGCCCAACAGGCGGCGGAACTGGAAGCCGAAGCCATCCGCACCCTGGCAGAAGCCAACCGCGACAAGACGCTAGCCGAAGCGAACGGTTTGCGCGCCCAGATGGAAGCGAAGAATGTGATCAGCAACGCCAATCTGACTGCCCAGATTATTACTAGCCTGTGGCCCCAACTGGCTGAGCGCTTGCCAGAAGTGTTGCAAGCTCTGGCACCACAACCAGGCGTGTTAGGTGATACTCGCATCTATGCCTTTCCCGGCAACAATGGCAACGGCAATGGCAATGCAGCGGCAGATGTGAATAAGCTGTTGCTCTCAACCAGTGGTCTGGCATTGATCAATACATTGCTGGAGGATGGCAAGCTGGGTACGGTGTTGGGACAGGTGGGGAGGTTGCTTCAAGGGAAGGAGGTCAATCCCAACCTGGAGGCTGGAACGACGACGCAAGAAGTATCGACGGTGGAACCTGAACGGTTAGATCAGGTGTAGGTCACTGTAGAAGGGCCCTTTGAACCAATCCCCAGCTTTTCCGAAAAAGTTGGGGATTTTAGTTTAGGCAGCTTATAAAGCCATCGATCGCCTCACTCCTGGTGACGATGAGATCTGAGGCGATCGCAGACACCCGATTGCTCCTGCCAATTTAAGGGCGATCGTAACTTCAATCCACAGCAGCATGGTACCTCAGGCATTCGTCAAGCTCAATGCCAAAAGCAGGATTGCCACCGTCGCTTTTCCTCTCTTCCTAATTTCGGCATGGGGAGTAAAGTGCAGGTCAGAATTTAGAATGAATTTCTGATCAAGTAGACCTGCAACGAGTTTAAAGATCTGTAGTCCAACGGGTCGGACATCCCTACCGGATGCCTGATTCCTCTAATCTATGTTAAAGAAAAATATTGATTTTTTCAGGCAGAACTGTAATCACTAGGCTGCCTTGGCAGCAGTTCCTGAGAACTGAAGTTATTTGCCTACCAACTCCGCTGGATTTGCAGATAACTCAATGCCTACATCGTTCACATAATTTCCAACGGGTCTACCATGAATCAGTTTCAGGATGCCTTTATCTCCTATGGTCGGGCTGACAGTAAAGCTTTTGCGAAGCGGCTCAACGATCGCCTTGTTGCCGAAGGATTAGAAGTCTGGTTTGATTTTGATGATATCCCTCTGGGCGTAGATTATCAGAACCAGATTGATGCCGGCATTGAACAAGCCGATAACTTCCTCTACATCATTGCGCCCCATTCGGTCAACTCTCCCTACTGTGGTAAAGAAGTCGAACTGGCACTACGACGCAACAAGCGCATTATCCCGATCCTGCAGGTTGAGCAAATCACCCAAACCACCTGGCAGCAAAGGAACCCCAATGGCACCGATGCTGAGTGGGAAGCCTACAAAGCACGAGGAGCACATTCTAGCTTCCCGAACATGCATCCCGAAATTGCCAAGATCAACTGGATTTATTGTCGTGAAGGTATTGATGATTTTGAATCAGCCTTTGCAGGGTTGCGTGCCATCATGCAAAGGCAGCAGGACTATGTGCATCAACACACCGTGTTTCTGGCAGGGGCTTTAGCCTGGGAACGGCAGCAAAAACAATCTCGCTATCTCTTGGTCGGCGAAGAACGGCAACAGGCGGAAACCTGGCTCAAAGTCCGGTTCAAAGATGAACAACCACCTTGTCTCCCCACTGATCTGCACTGTGAATTCATTACTGAAAGCATCAAGAATGGTCAAAACCTGATGACTCAGGTGTTTCTCTCCTATGCAGAGGAAGAGATTGATGTCATGGAAAAAGTGCGTCGGAGTTTGCGACGCGAAGGATTCACCGTCTGGACTAATAAAACTGATATCCAAACGGGGGTAGCCTTTCAGGAAGCCATCAATCGTGGCATTGAGGAAGCCGACAACATTGTCTATTTGCTCTCTCCAGCATCGCTCCAGTCTCTCTATTGCCGACAGGAAATAGAATATGCCTTGTCGTTGCATAAGCGGATCATTCCGCTATTGGTCAAAACAACCGATCTGGAACAGGTCCCGTCCGCTCTACGAGATTTGCAGTACATCGACCTCACCGATAACGTGATGGAGGTAGACTACCAGCAAGATGAGAGCCAGTTAATCCGTATCCTGCGGCAGGATGCTGCCTACTACGAAGAGCATAAGATGCTGCTGACCAAAGCGTTGAAGTGGGAACGGCAACATCGTAATCCCAGTATTCTGCTGCGGGGTTATAACCTACAACACGCGGAAGCGTGGCTGAAGGTGGGTAAGTCGCGATCGCAACATCCCCCTTTGCCAATTCAGGAAGCGTTGATTGCTGCTAGCCTCCAGCAACCCCCAGGCATTTCGCTGGATGTCTTTGTGTCCTATTCTCGCGCTGATTCTGACTTTGCCCGTCGCCTCAATGATGCCCTGCAAATTCAAGGCAAAACCACCTGGTTTGACCAGGAGAGTATCGCTTCTGGCTCCGACTTTCAGCAGGAAATCTATCACGGTATTGAAAATTCTAACCACTTCTTGTTTGTCATTTCTCCTAATGCTGTCCAGTCGCCTTACTGTGCCGATGAGGTGGAATATGCTCAGAAACTGAACAAGCGCATTATCACTGTCTTGCATCGATCGGTGAACCCAGCGGAGCTGCATCCGGTGCTGGCAGCAGTGCAGTGGATTGACTTTAATCAACGAGAAGGGGAGTTTTCTGCCAATTTCAAAGAGCTGCTACGTACTCTGGATAGCGATCCAGTCCATCTCCAAGCGCATACTCGTTTGCTGGTCAGGGCGATCGAGTGGGATAGCAGGGGACGCAAAGATAGCTTTTTGCTGCGCGGCGATGACCTGGAGGAGGCCGAACAATGGATGGCGCAGAGTAGTGGGAAAGATCCGAAACCAAGCAGCCTCCAACAAGATTATGTGCATTCTAGTCGATCGGTAGAGAACGCCACCCAGCAGGCCAGCCAGATTTTGCAGGCTGCTGCTGCGAAAGGCAGACAACGAGTACTGATTGGCACGATGGTAATGGCGATCGGGCTGGTTGTTGCGGGCATTGCTGGAGCCTATGCTTACAAAGCAGATGAACAGGCAAAAGCAGCTGATTATCAGGCAAAATCTGCCAAAGAGCAGGCACAAATAGCAAAACAACAGGTTGTGGTCGCCAAAGACCAGATCAGCAAAGCTGAAATCAGAGAAAAGCATGCCCAAACTCGGCTGACTCAGTCCGCAATCGCCGTGAAAGCGGCAGAACATCACAAACAGCTAGCTCAACAGCAGGCACAGGCGGCTGAACAGCAACTCGCCACTGCTTCGGTGAAAACATTGCAGGCGGAGCAACAGCTTCAGCAGGCTCACCAGAAAATTGCTCTTGCCCAACAGAGTCTTACTCAAGCCCAGAAAGCCCAAAAAGAAGCACAAGTAGGCACTTTTCTGGAACGGGAGGGAACAGATGTACTTAGGACGTTTCAAGCGCAACAGCTAAAGGCACTGCTTTCAGCCGTTAAAACTGGGAAGGCACTCAAATCCCTAGTCAAAGATGGGCGTCCGTTAGAGCAGTATCCTGCAATGAGTCCCGTTCTGGCACTCCAGACGATACTAAATCAAATCTTGGAACAAGTGCAGTTGCATCATGCAGGAGGCGTTACCGCTGCCACTTATAGCCCAAATGGAAAATACATCGTCACAGCTTCAGACGACAGAACAGCCCATCTCTGGACTTCATCAGGGCAGTTAATTGCTGAGCTAAAAGAAAGTAACCCAGCTGAAAATAACGCTTACACTTCTGAACCAGCAATTGTCAGTTTTAGTTCGGATAATCAACACTTTGTGGTCCGTTTAGCTAATGACAATATCGTTCGTGTCTGGAATATTGCAGGTCAGCAAACTGCTGAACTCAAGGGATCTCAATATATGATCAGAAGTGTTGGGTTTAGTCCGAATGGCAAACGCATTCTGACGGCATCTCCTGACGACATGGCTGCTCGCATTTGGGACTTGTCGGGCCACCTAATTACCGAATTGAAAGGACATCAGTCCCAAGTTTTGAGCGCCAGCTTTAGTCCTGATGGGCGGCGTATTCTGACAACCACAGGTGATGGATTTGTTCAGCTATGGCAAGAATCGGGGCAACTGCTGGTTGAATTCAAAGCGCATTCAGACTCGATCTGGAGCGCTAATTTTAGTCCGGATGGTCAACATTTTGTGACTGCTTCTGCGGATGCGACTGCTCGTGTGTGGGACCTGTCCGGTCGGCAAATTGCTGAACTCAAAGGGCATCAAGCGGGAGTTACTCAGGCGAGTTTTAGCCCAGATGGAAAATCGATTGTTACAGCTTCAGATGATAAGACAGCGCGGGTGTGGAATCTATCCGGTCAATTGCTGGCTGAATTGAGAGGGCATCAGGCAAGGGTCACCAGTATCAGCTTCAGTCCGGATGGACAGCGCATTGCCACAAGTTCAGATGATACGACTGCTCGTATTTGGGATTTATCCGGTCAATTGCTGGCTGAACTGAGAGGGCATGCGTATGCTGTATCGAATGCGAGCTTTAGCCCAGATGGACAGCATATTGTCACAGCTTCAATCGATAAAACTGCTCGTGTGTGGGATTTATCTAGGCTAACATCGCCAAAATCAGCCTGGACTGCATCTGCATCGATATTTTTGAGTCCCAATGGTCAGTATTTTCTGACGGTTCCTGACGACTATTCATCGGCTCGATTGTGGAATTTATCGGGACAACGCATTGCTGAACTAGCGGGCGGCTATATTTTTGCCGCCAGTTTTAGTGCTGATTCCAAGTATTTGGTCACTGCGTCAAACGACGCCACAATTCAGATTTGGGATCGATCGGGTCAGCCGATTGCCAAGTTCAAGGGCCCTCAAGAGCAGGTCACTAGCATCAGCTTTAGTCCCAATGGAAAATACATTGCGATGGCTTCCTATAACACGATCGCACAAGTCTGGGATCGCTCCGGTAAACAGATTGTCGAACTTAAGGGACATCAGGGGGCAATCAACGGTCTCAGCTTTAGCCCAGATAGCCAATCCCTGGTTACCACTTCGACTGACAAAACGGCTCGTGTCTGGGATCTCTCAGGACGTTCGCTAGCAATCCTCAAAGGGCATCGAGATTTGGTCTGGAAAGCTCGTTTCAGTCCCAACGGTCGGTATATCATCACGGCTGCCTTCGATAAAACCGCTCGGCTATGGACCGTTTCGGGTCAGCTAATGGCTGAACTCAAAGGACATCAAGATTGGGTACGTACTGCCGACTTTAGTCCCGATAGTCAACGAATTGTAACAACCTCTGATGATGGCACCGCAAAGATATGGGATTTGTCAGGTCGGTTGGTTGCTGAATTATCGGGACTCGGCAGGGCGAGCAATAATGCTGTTTTTAGCTCCGATGGACAGCAAGTGGTTGTCGCTTCTAGTTATTACCATAATGTTCAGATTTGGCACGCTGGTAACTTAGACCAACTGATTACTCAAGGTTGTGGTTGGCTAGGGCGATATTTACAAGATTCGCCAGAGTTGCTGGAAGGCGATCGTTCTCTTTGCGATGGCATCTTGAGTCAGCGCAGCAGCAAGTGATGATGAATCTGCCCCCAATATAAAAAACAGGCATTCGTGGAAAACCACAAGAATGCCTGTTTAATTCAACCAGAAAGAGAGGAGTGAGCCTGGATTGGCTCAACTCCCAATTGACCTAGTAGAACTTGGCGGAAATCTTGCCTAGCATTCTGACTCCTAGCTTCTGGCTCCTTCAGAATGGTTGCCCGACTTACGCCCCCAAGTACTAAGTAGGTAGCCCTAATTAATTGTAAGAAAGGGATTTAGAGGCTGTGCCCCTAGGCAGAGGGGGTTACCCCCTCCACCCCCAAAAACATCTTCAATTTAATTTAGCCCAGCTACTTAGTAGTCAAAGTCGCCGCCCATGCCGCCTGCACCTGCGCCTGCACCTGCTGCATCTTTGGGTTCAGGCTTATCCACCACGATACACTCGGTGGTCAGCACCATGCCTGCGATCGAAGCCGCATTTTGCAGCGCCGAACGAGTAACCTTGGCGGGGTCCACAATCCCTGCTTCAAACATGTCCACGAACTCATTCGTTGCGGCGTTGTAGCCCACATTGAAGTCCTTCTCTTTGACGCGCTCAGAGATGACTGCACCATTTTGACCGGCATTCTCAGCAATCCGCTTTAGGGGAGCAGCCAATGCACGGGCAACAATCCCTGCACCAATCAGTTCTTCCCCAGTCAGGCTAGAACTTGCCCAGGTTTCCAGTTGAGGAGACAGATGCGCCAGCGTGGTACCACCACCGGGCACGATGCCTTCTTCCACCGCCGCTTTGGTCGCGTTGATCGCGTCTTCCAGACGCAGCTTCCGGTCTTTCATTTCGGTTTCAGTAGCTGCGCCAACTTTGATCACGGCAACCCCACCGGCTAGTTTTGCCAAGCGCTCTTGCAGCTTCTCTTTATCGTAAGAAGATTCGGTTTCTTCCATTTGACGGCGGATTTGCTCACACCGTGCTTTCACCGCGGCTTCGTTCCCTTCTGCCACGATCGTGGTGTTGTCCTTGGTGATAGTCACGCGACGAGCCTTACCCAGGCCATCCAGCTTGACCGCTTCCAGCTTCAGACCGGCATCTTCAGTAATCAGTTGCCCCCCGGTCAGTACAGCAATGTCTTCTAGCATGGCTTTCCGGCGATCGCCAAAGCCAGGAGCCTTGACCGCAGCCACATTCAGTACACCGCGTAAACGGTTGACCACCAGGGTTGCCAGCGCTTCTTTCTCAATGTCTTCGGCAATGATGATCAACGGACGCCCCGCACGGGCAACTTGCTCCAGGACAGGCACCAAGTCTTGAACCAGGGTAATTTTCTTGTCGGTCAAGAGCAAGAAAGGCTCATCCAGAACGGCTTCCATGCGCTCGGTGTCGGTAGCGAAATAGGGAGAGATATAGCCTTTGTCGAAGCGCATCCCTTCGGTGACTTCCAGTTCGGTCGTCATGGACTTGCCTTCTTCCAGAGAGATTACGCCCTCTTTGCCGACTTTGTCCATGGCGCTGGCGATCATTTGACCGACTTCATCGTCGTTGCCAGCAGAGATCGCACCGACTTGGGCGATCGCTTTGGAATCTTCAACGGGACGAGCGTGCTCTGCGATTTTTTCGACCAGGAAGCCTGTGGCTTTATCGATCCCGCGCTTGAGGGAGATCGCATTGGCACCCGCTGCCACGTTCCGCAACCCTTCTTTGACCATGGCATGAGCCAATACGGTGGCGGTGGTGGTACCATCTCCAGCCGCATCGTTGGTCTTCGAGGCTGCTTGACGAATCAGAGCCACGCCTGTGTTTTCAACGTGGTCTTCTAGTTCAATTTCTTTTGCAATGGTAACTCCATCATTCACAATCTGAGGGGCACCAAATTTCTTCTCTAGAACCACGTTGCGTCCCTTAGGTCCTAAGGTGACTGCAACTGCTTCCGCCAGGATATCCATCCCTTTTTCCAGGGCACGACGAGCATTTTCGTTGTAAATGATGCGCTTAGCCATAGTTGTCCGTAGTTTTGAGTGTTGAGTTAAGAGCTTTGAGTTGAAAGGTTAAAGATGGATGAGTATTAATGGTGTTACAAAGCTTGAGCAATCGAGATCCTCCTGGATAACTCAAACTTCCAACCTTAAAACTCATCATTCCTAGGCAACGATCGCCAGAATGTCTTTCTCAGACAGGAGAACGTACTCTTCACTACCCAGTTTGATATCCGTCCCGGCATATTTAGAGTAGAGAACTTTGTCACCGACTTTGACTTCTACTTCTTGACGGGAGCCATCATCGTTGCGTTTGCCAGGACCCACAGCTGCGATTTCGCCCACCTGGGGTTTTTCTTTGGCAGTGTCGGGTAGCAAGATACCACCAGCGGTTTTTTCTTCGGACGCACTCACTTTGATAAAAACGCGATCGCCCAAAGGCTTAACAGTAGAGACACTTAGAGACACAGGAGCCATACGAAATCCTCCAGACAATAGATTCAATGAAACGAGGTTTACCAGTTAAAATCCAATACAAGTCAGACTTTCAGTCTGAGTCTTAGCGCATTTTCGCCAAGAGATAGGGGCTTTGCTGACAGATGCCTGAAACAATTCAGCCCATCATTCACAATCCCTTCGTCTATCTATCCAGAGTCTTAATTTAGCACTCTCCGGCTATGAGTGCTAATTTAGCTGAGGACGGTTAACGATCGCAACTTTCTTTGATGTACGGGTTCCCGAACTGTGACCAATTCCGCTGATCTCTCATCTGCTGATTTTTCTGAGACTTGTTCTAGCACTCTTTCTGCCTGTGTGCGGGCGTTAGGGCTATCTACGATTCAACGCCACCTGTTTCTCTGTGCCGACCAAACCAAACCTAAATGCTGCTCCAAAGAGGTGGGTTTAGAAGCCTGGGATTACCTGAAGCGTCGCCTCAAAGAATTGGGGTTGGATCAACCTACGGCAGATCGACCCAGTTGCATTTTCCGCACCAAAGCAAATTGCTTGCGAGTCTGCTGCGAAGGTCCGGTGCTGCTGGTCTACCCCGATGGCGTCTGGTATCGCACCGCTACTCCCCCCGTGATTGAACGCATCATCCAGGAACATTTGCTTGGCAACCAGGTTGTGCAGGAATACGCTTTTCTGGAACACCCCCTACCAGAACCTTGAGCTGAGTAACTTTCAAAAAAAGTATAGATCTCTTCTAGCGACAGCTTGCCCCATCTGTGGATTTTGGCAGTGACCGTCTCTGATCGCATGATTGCAGATTTCTGGGGACGACTGGATGAAACACTAGGAGAATTGAGTCGCCGAGTTTACAAAGGTCTCAAATTCTTCAAGATTGCCAAAATGCAATCTGCTTTCAGAAGAACGAGTTGGTCTGTCTGCAAAACCGTACAACGATCGCCCACCTTTGCCAGGGCAGGCATTTTTCCTTGTTGCAACTGGACGATCGCTTGAGCCGTCACGGGTTGATATTGCTTTAGCCAGCTATCCTGAGCTACAAATGTTGCTGAAAACGCCCGTTTATCGAGCAGCCAATGGGTCACGCCATATTTCTGAATGAGCTGTTGTATCACCGCTGGGTCAGTACTGTATTGCGCGTCAATCAGTTCCAGAACACGTTGCCGAAATTGCCGATAATAGCCCCAATGGTAAGGAATCGCATATTCTTCAGCCACTAAAACCGATCGTCCTGCAAATGTAGGCAAATTGCTTGCCTCACCGGACAGAGATGCAACCAGACTGGTTTTCGGCTGGGCTGTCAAATAGCGATAGAGCGTGGGTGCGGTTCCTGTTACGTAGGTGTTTTTGGGAAAATTGTTGAGCGACAATGGGTAAAGCACCAATAGCACCATTGTCAACACAACCAACCCATTTGTCAGCACTGCTCGACGCTCGGATAACCCGACCCAGCGAAACAAAGCATCTAGCAAAATGGTAAGCGCGATCGCGGCTGACAGCGCCATCACAATCCGCAAGTTGTGCTGCGTATAGCGACTGGGCAAATGCAACTTGAACAACAACAAATGCGCCAACCCAAACCAGATGAAGCCCGTGACGATGACTTGCCAAAATAGCCCCATCCCTACCTGAATTTGCTGCACCAGGGGAAACCGTTTTGGGAAGCGGAGTAGCACTGGTAAGCCCAATGCGGCACAAAAGAGCGGTGGATCGAGGGCAGGCTGAATGCCACTCCGTCCCCCCCAGATCCAGTACTTACCAAAATCATCATAAAAAAACCGCGATCGTCCACCGGGCAAAAACTCTGGCAAGGTTCTAGCTTGTGCCGCCTTAATCACAGGTCCAAATTCTGAAGAAGCCAGGACATAGGGCAACATCACTGCTGCCACAACCACTAATCCCGACAAATACAAACGACGATCATCCAGATTTTGGCAGAGGTGCAGCCGTCCCTCTCGCCATTCCCACAAGCGGAGAAAGAGAATTCCCGCAGCTACCAACACATACTGTGGATAAAAGCCCCCTAATAACGCGATCGCAACCCAGCAAAGAAGCCACGATCGGCGCAGTAAATAAAACAAAAACGCTAGAAACAAAAGATTGAGAAACGATCGTGGCGAAGCTGAAGCCAGATCATCTCGCATCCAAAAGTTTTGGTTGAATAACAACGTGGCAACAAACGCTGTTGCCGGAATTGGAATAATTTGTAAGCACAAGGCAAAACAATATACCGTCGTCAATACTGCCAACACCGTAGGCAGCACCTTGCTCAACAGCAAAGGCGTGATTCCCAACTTTGCCAGAAGCCAATACAGTCCCGTATAAGCCAGCGGTGCAACCGACTGAAAATAGTCTGCAATCAAATCTTTGGGAAACAAATCGGGGTCGATAAACCGCTGCATCCAGAACACATGCTGCCGTGCATCGTCTTGTACTACAAACTCGCTAACGAATGCCTGCCGCCAACACAGCACTCCATACACGACTGCAAAAGCAAGACTGAGACTGACCCAGAAGGTTCGATTAGCCGGGGTGCTTTTGGCGGTGAGTAGTTTGTAGAGCGAGATTGTCATGGGATAGAGGAGTGCGGAGAAAGATAGCGAGACCCGAAGACTTGGAGATAGAGGAGATATAGAGCAAGGGAACGGTTTTGAGTTTTGAGGATCATCACTCCTCGATTCCTTTATCCCTCCAGCTTTTACCTGCTTATGCCCTCAACTCAGTTATCTGATATTTGATATCAGTTATCTGATATTTGATACCGGATGTAGACTACCGATCGCCTCTCAGAACACAGTCTGCTGACAGTAAAATTAAGCCTTCGGTTTTAAGCACAGGACATTTTTCTGCTAGAGGCAAAAGAGCGGGCAGCGTGCCTTGTTGCAGTTGAATGATTGCTTCGCGGGTGCTGGGATATTGCATCAGCCAGTTATTTTGCAGCAAATATTCTGGCATGAAAGCAGCCTGGTCAAGTAGCCAGAAATCGATGCCATATTGACGAATGAAGGCTTGGGTTTTGGTGATATCGGGACTGTATTGGGCACGCACTAGGTCTTCGGTGCGCTGGCGAATTTGGCGGTAGTAGCCGAGTTGATAGGGAATGGCGTACATCTCACTGACCAGAACCGATCGCTGGGCAAAACTTGGTAGGTTGTTGGCTTCTTTGGCAACAGAAGCAACCAATGTTTCCTTAGGTTGTTGGGTTAGAAAGTGATATAGGGCAGGCACTTCGCCACGTTTATATTTAGCAAAGGGAAAGCCGATGGTTGCGGGGTAAAGCAACAGGACGATCGCCCCAATCACAGCAACCCCTTGAGCCACGAGCCAGCGACGTTGTTTTCGCATTGCCCAGTGAAATAAGGCATCGACCAACAACACCAGTGTGATGCCAGCAGACAGGGCAAGCACAATAGGTATCGTATGCATGGTATAGCGGCTGGGCAGATGCAGCTTGAACAGCAGTCGATGTGCCACCCAAAACATGCCCAAAGACGCCAGTAAAACTCGGAGGAGCAACGAGAGCCGATCGCTCAACTGCACCGCTAGGGGAACCCGAAACCTCTCCACCAGTAAGAACGGCAGCAATCCCCCTACCCAAATCAATGGCGGCAGATCCTGTGGATCAGGCAAGATGCCACTCCGCTTGCCATAGAGCCAAAATTCCCAAGGATTTTGGTGAAAGAAGGGGGTTCTGCCATTAGGCATAAACTCTGGCATGGTTTGGGCGACAGTCAAACTGGCGGCTGGGCCAAACTCGGACGACTGTAACCCGTAGGGCAACATGACCAGAACGGCAGTTGCCAAGCCAGCAATGCAAAAAAGAAAGTCTTGCCGATCTCGCGACCAGCGAATTCTACCTGCTTGCCAGACGAGCGGTTGCAGCAAGAGCACACCAGCCAAAACAAATAACACTTGCGGATAAAACAGCCCCTGGAGTGCCACCATCACCAGGCAAGGGATCAATTTACGACGCGATAAGTAATACAAAAAAGCCAGCACCAGGGGATAGACAAACGATCGGGCTGTACCCGAAACCAGGTCATATCGTACCCAGAGTGCCTGATTGAGCAAGAGGGTGCTGGCAAATGCTGCTGCCGGAATGGGCAACAGTTCCAGACACAGCCCAAAGCAATACCCAGTTGCGATCAATCCCAAGATGGGGGGCATTAACTTATTCAAGACAAAGGGAGAAATGCCCATCCCATTCATTAGTCGGTAGAAAGTGGCATACCCTGGCGGGGCGACGGATTGATGGTAATCAGTAATTAAGTCACCGGGGAATAAATTCGGATCAGCAAAGCGCTGCATCCAAAATACATGTTGTCGGGCATCGCTATCCACTAAATACTCTCCTCGGAAGGCATAAGAGAGCACCAAACCGCCGCAGAGTATGGCAAAGGCTAGGCTCAGCCCAAACCAAACCCAAACCTGAGTCCGGGAAGACTTTGCTAGGGGCGTTGTGAGAAAACTCCAGAAAGTGGGGAGATCACCCGGTATCATTCCAGGACATGGGTTGAAAGGTGGATAAATAGTCATGCTCTTGGACAGAGCACTTCGCGTAAGGGCGAATGCAGAAAATCATACTTTAATTCAGCCATGCCGCAGACCGAGATCGCCCAGTGACTTCCTTTCTTCCCGCACGGATTATCAGTCATGGAGGATTGCTATAGGATGGTAGGCAGTGTCAGGCTGCACTTGACTCACTACGGTACACCCATCTGCGACAAACCCTGCTAGTGTTACTTTTTACGGTCACCTATGGGTAAACGTCATCCAGAATCGCAAGACTCCCGTCGGACGATCTCCCCAACAGATTTCGGCGTAGTGTTGATGATGCTCTTGTCGATCGCCTTGCTGAAGCCGGTGCGTCTAACCGATTTCCAAGCCCAGTTTCAATCCTCCAGGTCAGTTTCGTCAGCACCTTCTTCTGCATTTGACCCATTTCGATCAGCCGTCAACCAGGCGATGCAAGCAGCTATCTTGACCCAATCTGCCCACACCGAAGAAGACTGGGCAACGGTTGTGGCCACATGGCAGGCGGCGATCGTCCGGATGCAAGCGGTGCCCCCTTCTAGTCGTCACCATACGCTGGCGCAGCAAAAAGTCATAGAATACCGACGCAACCTGGCTTACGCCCAACAAAAAATGAGTACCAGCCCTCATCTGGCAAAAGTAGGAACCCAAGTCAGCGATCGTTCCCTCGACGCAACCCCAACAAAAACGCCCCTTGCTCTCAACTTGCGTCCTTCTATCAATGACGACAAGGCAGACAATGACTACAAGACAGGAATTTTAGGTCATCCCGACGCCGACAGCGATCCCTTCCTGGCAACGCCCGCAACCCTGCAACCGCGCAACTGGATGATGCTTGCCAAAACTCAAGACCAAACTTATTACATCGACGCCGAAAGCCTAAGCCGCAACCTACCCTATGTTGAGTTTTGGCAACGCATCTACAGCTTACAGTCCAACCATTCAGCCGAACTGCAAGACCAGCGCATTCTGGCAAATTGTCAGACCTTTCAGTTTCAGCTCAAAGAGACAATTCACTACCAGAAAGGTAAAATTCACCGCACGACTCCCAAAACCCTCGAAACCCCTCCCAATGGTGGCGCTCAGATGCGCTTGATCAACAGCGTTTGTGCCCAGTAAGAGAACTGCAGCGATCTCGGTTAGACGCTGAACGAGACGTTTAGAATAGAAATGTTAAGACTGTTAAGAAACGTAAGGTTGGCATGGCGGATCAGCTAATTCGGGCAACAGCCGCTGATGGAGGAATTCGGATGGTGGGCGTGATTACCACTCGCCTAGCCGAAGAAGCCAGACAACGGCACAAACTTTCCTATGTGGCAACGGCGGCGTTGGGGCGAACCATGACCTCAGGCTTGCTGCTTGCTTCTAATATGAAACGCAACGAAGCACGGGTGAATTTGCGATTTAAGGGCAATGGGCCCCTGGGCGGCATTATGGTCGATGCGGGCATGGATGGCACTGTGCGAGGGTATGTGGACAATCCCGATGTCGAGTTACCCCCGAACGATCGCGGCAAACTGGACGTGGGTGGGGCGGTAGGGGCAGATGGCTATCTCTACGTTGTACGCGACGTAGGCTATGGCTACCCTTATTCCAGTACCGTCAACCTGGTCTCTGGTGAAATTGGGGACGACATCGCTCATTACCTGGTCACTTCTGAACAAACGCCCTCGGCTTTAGTTGTAGGGGTCTTTGTTGGTGAGAGCGGAGTAACTGCGTCTGGTGGGATTTTGCTTCAGGTTTTGCCCAAAGCCGCTAATGACGAACAACTGGTACAACTGTTGGAATCTCGCATGTCCAGTTTGTCCGGATTTACCCCACTGCTGCGGGAAGGGAAAACACTCCCCGATATTTTTGAGCAATTGTCAGGCGATCTGGGTTTGGAAATTTTGCCAGAAGTGCAATTAGTTCGGTTCCACTGCGGTTGTTCTTTCGATCGTGTCCTCGGTGCCCTGAAAATGCTAGGAGAAGTCGAGCTTCAAGACATGATCGAAAAAGATAATGGCGCTGAAGCCACCTGTCACTTTTGTGGAGAAATCTACCAAGCCAGCAGTGCTGAGCTGGAGCAGCTGATTTGGGATTTGCAGGAAGAAAAGAAGGCGGAGCATTAAGCGTGTTGAGGAAAGGGGGTGATGGGTAGATGGGGAAAATTAAAGAATTGAAGGATGATGTAGAGTCTCCTGGCTCCCTTGACTTCTGCCTCCTGCCTCTTGCCCCCCTGCATCAACTGCGGATTCCTGTCTCAAATATTTGGCTTTTTCAAAAGTTGGGGTAGGATGGCATCTATTGCAAATGGGTTGTTTGAACCCTGGTAAAAATTCTTGGCTGAATCGGACCTATGACCAGAGATTACCGGACTCCAGACCCCCGATCGCGCGCTCGGTCTTCCCCAGCGAATCGAGATCCTTCTCTTGTCAAGCCGCCAGCGCTACCGATCGATCCCATTGCGCCAGTGCATCCAGGAAAGCCTCAAGGGGGGCGCAGAGGAGCACAGTCGCGGCTGCCGCCCGGGAGGCGATCGCTGCCCCCTGAGCGTTCACAGCCAATGATGCCGATGAGATCGCGCGTTCTGCCGCGTCCGCCAAGACCACCAGAACCTCCGCCCACTCAATCGGTGCAAGTTCCTCCCTGGCTCAAGAGTTGGCGGTTTTGGGCGATTTCTAGCATTCTGGCATCGGGCGGTATCGGCTTTTTGGCGATCGCGATGTTGTTCAACTTGCCAGCCTTACCCAATTGTCCGGCGATTTTTTGGCCCATGGCTTCCGCGTCGTTGCGTCTATCTTGCGCGCAGATTGCTGCCAATAAGCAAACGCTGAAGGATTTATTGGAAGCAATCAAACTGGTCAATAGCTTACCGGCTGATCATCCCTTACGAGCCGAAGCCGATCGTTTGACCGAGCAATGGTCTCAAGACATTTTACGTCTGGCAGAAGGCACTTTTCAGGATGGCAAGATCGCGGAAGCCATTCGGGCTGTACGGCAAATTCCGAATACTGTTTCGGCATATGCACTGGTCGAAGCGCGAGTACAGCACTGGCAAAAAATCTGGTCTGAAGCTGAGGCAATTTTTAAGCAAGCCAAGGCTGAGATGGGAAAAGAAAACTATGGCAATGCTTTCCGGCAAGCAGTGAAGTTGTTGTCGGTGGGCAATAGCTATTGGGAAACCGTCAAGTATCAGGAACTGACCAAACTGATAGCGGTTGCCCGGGCTGAAGGCAGCAAACTGGTCAAAGCACGACGGTTAGCTGAAGAGGGAAATTTGGCTGATTTGTTGACCGCGATCAAGCTGGTTGAAAGTATTCCGACGACCAGTCAACTGTATGGGCAAGCACGGGCGGCGATCGGCGAAATTGGGCACAAAATGCTGGATTTGGCAGAAGTGACCCTCAACCATAAAGATCTGCAAGGCGCGATCGCGATTGTCCGCAAAATCCCTGGCAGTGCTGGTATCAAGGCAGAAGCGGAAGATTTCATCGCTCTGGCACGGGCACGGGCAGAAATCTGGACAGATAGTGTTGCTGGAATTGAAGATGCGATTCAACAGGCACAAAAGTTGACCCCTGATCGCCCCCTGTACCGCAAAGCCCAGCAGTTGATTGCACGCTGGCAGTTTGAAATCAATGATGTGGGACATCTGGAGCAGGCGCGCGAGTTGGCACAGCCGGGTACAGTCGATGCACTTTCGGCCGCCATTGCTGAAGCAGCAAACATCCCTAATGGAAATCCTCGGTGGGACGAAGCCCAGCACGAAATCAGGCGATGGACGACTCAAATTCAAACCATTGAAGATCGTCCTCTGTTAGAACAAGCAGAACAAGTCGCAAGTGCAGGGGATATCCTCTCTTTACAAGCCGCGATCGAAACGGCTCGTCAGATCGAACGCAACCGGGCGCTTTTCAGTACTGCTCAGCAAAAAATCAATACCTGGACCCAACAGATTCAGCGCATTCAAGATCAGCCTTATCTCGATCAGGCGCGGACACTGGCAGATAGCGGCAATCTCACCGATGCGATCGCGGTTGCCAAACAAATTCAATCCGGACGCGCACTCTACGACCAGGCGCAGAATGACATTCGCAGTTGGCAAAATCAGGTGCAGGGTCAGCAAAACTTGCGAGAAGCCTACCGACTGGCAAATGGGGGTAGCCCCGATGCGCTGGCAAGTGCAATTTCCGTAGCTCAGAGGATACCCACTGCCAGCGCTGCTCGCTCGGAAGCAGATTCTTTGATTGACCAGTGGAGTTGGCAAATTTTGGAAACAGCAAAGTCTCAAGCAGGGGTAGATTTATTGGGCGCGATCGCGACGGCTCAAAAGGTGCCTCCCCGCACTGAAGCCTACGCCGAAGCCCAACTGCAAATTGCTGGCTGGAAAAAGCAAATAGGGCAATAAAAATTTCCCTCGACTAAATCCATCCCTTCAGCCAATAAATCGCCATGCCTACATATTCTTTGAGCACACGGGTGGTTCTTCTCAATTTCTCAACATCGGGAATGATATTCAGCAACGTCCCTTCTGGAGTCGATTGCAGTTCGTCGATGGATTGTTGCGTGACACTAAAATCAGTTGGCGCTGCGATCGCCTCAATTCCGAGTTTTTTGAAAATACGGAGTGATCGGGGCATATGAAAGGCGGAGGTCACCAGCAATATTCGCCGAATACCCTGCGTTGCCATAATTTGCTTTACATTCACCGCATTCTCATAAGTATTGAGCGAAGTCGGATCTTGCAAAATTGCCGCCTGAGGCACTCCCATCGTCTCAATCAACGTTGCCATATCACTCGATTCTGAGGGACCGCTCATTCTCCAGTCAATCCGTCCACCGCTGAGAATCACTTTGGTTGCTTTGCCTTGTCGATAAAGTTTGGCTGCGTAGAGTACCCGATCGCCTTCATCCAAGATCTCAACCCAGGGACGCGGTGGATTTTGAGAGATCGTGCTGCCACCCAATACCACAATCGCATCCGCGGCTGGCAATTCGCCCTTCGGCAGGTTTTGCCACTCCAGAGATCGTGCCAGTTGCATTGCAACCCACCCATTACTGCCGAATAGCAAATAAATCAATGCCAGCGCGATCGCCCCTGCTGCCAAGCGTGGACGGCTCCACAGGCTGACCAACGCCACAATCATCAAGAGGCAAGCCAACCCTAACGGATAGATAAAGAGAGGGAGCAGTTTAGACAGGAACAGAAACATGGCGCTGCTTACTTCTGTTGTTTGACGCTATATTCCAAAACTTCCAGGGTCTCTAAAAGACGCACTGCTGAGCGATAGGCTTCCTCGGTCATTTCCCCTTGTTCATCTACGTTATCCACCAGTCCATCCACAATCAGTCGCAGTAACCCAATTAAAGAACTGAGACGTGAGCGGATTTCGTAAGAAGTTTTGGTGAGGGTGGCTTTATAAACTGCATCAGAAACTTGTTGCGGAGTTTCACTAAACTGCATGGAGTAGAGCCGAGTATAGTATCCGCCCTGCTTCAGCAGTTCTTCGTGCGTCCCAACTTCTACCACCCTTCCCTTATCCATCACTGCAATCTGATGTGCTTTTTGCACCGTTGAAAGTCGGTGAGCAATGACCAGCGTTGTTCGGTCACGACTCAAATCGTCGATCGCCGATTGTACCAATCGTTCAGAAACGGTATCCAACGCACTGGTTGCCTCATCCAAAATCAAGACTTCCGGATCTTGCAATAACGCTCGGGCGATCGCCAAACGTTGCCTTTGTCCGCCAGAGAGCAGCACACCCCGATCGCCGATCAGTGTATCGAACCCCTGAGGCAATCGTTCAATAAACTCGTAGGCATTGGCTCGTTTAGCCGCTGACATAATTTCTTCGTCTGTCGCATTGAGTCGAGCGTAGGCAATATTGTTGCGAACCGTATCATTGAACAAAAAGGTTTCTTGGCTGACAATACCCATCGATCGCCGCAGGGTTTTCATATCGAAGTCGCGTAGATCGGTGCCGTCAATTCGGATAATGCCAGAGGTCGGATCGTAAAAACGCGGCAATAAATCTGCCAGGGTCGATTTTCCAGCTCCTGAGGAACCCACTAGTGCCAGCGTGGTTCCGTGCGGTAAGTACAGATCCACATCCTGGAGCACCCAATCGCCAAACCCAGGATAGCGAAAGCTCATCTGCTCAAACTTCACGCCCTGTTTCATGCCCGTATAGGGGATAGCCCCATTCACCATCATGGGCTTGTTATCCAGTCGCAACATGTCCCCCACAATTTCAACACTGGGGGAAGAATTGGCGAACTTACTGCGGGCGTTATTCAGGGTGGCAATCAGAGGCATGACCCGGAACAGTACCAGCAAGTAGGTCAGTAGTACGGTCGAGAGGGATTCAATTTGGGAAGCAAACAAGGCGCGCCCCAGTAACACAATCAAAAGCAGTGCAATAATCCCTGAAACCTCGTTCATGGGAGACACGGCGGCATAGTTTGCCTGGGATTGAAAGTCAGCTCTTTCTCGATTTTCAATGAGTTGAGTGATGTGTTCGTATTCGCGGTCTTCATTGCCCATTGCCTTAACTAACCGCATTCCACTCAGCACCTCAAACACACGGATTGAGTAGAGCTTGGAGAGTTCAGATAGGGTTTGCCCAAATTCTTTAGCGCGTGAGATGGAATACTGGTTCACCAGAGCGACCATTGCCAGCAGAAAGGTAGAGGCGATGGTAAGAGTCCAGGAAATCCAAATTAGTAAACTGATAAAGACAAGAATCGTAATCCCTGTCGTGACCATATTGATCACGGAGTTGATGGCGATCGCGGCCCGCCCGACTTCACCTCCCAGACGGTTCGTAATGTCACCAATTTTTGTCTTGGCATAATAATCCAGATCCACGTCTAGGAGCAGCCGCAACCCAATTTTGCGGAGATCCGCCGTTAATCTACGGGTGAGCGAACTGGCAACCAACGTGCTGGCATAAGCCGCTAAATTTTTGAGAATAATTGCTAGGACAATGGCTGCTGCCATCACCCCTAGCCGATAAGCGGGTGGCAATCCATCAAAAGGAGCTGTCAGCACTCGAATGACGGGCGGAGCATTGTGGAGAGCAACTTTTTGTCCTAAAAAGTCCAGCAATACCGGCATAATCAGGGCAATACTGATGCCATTGAAAAAAGCACCAGAAAATCCCAGCGCGATCGTCAAAAAGACCAAACCCGGGTATTGACGAACAAACTGGAAAAAAAGCTTCTTGAAAGACATGCAACGCTTCCTGCTAAGGGTTAGGGCAATTAAAACGCACTAGTAAGGATGGATCATCGCTGGTAGCAATTATTGCAAACCCAGGATCATCTCTGAAAGAATTGCTGCCATTGCATCAATACTATAGTGCTTCACACATCGTTCCCTCGCTTTCACTGCTAGATGATTTGCCTGATCCAGGTTTTGAAAAATCCACTGAAGTTTATCCGCAATTTGGTCAGGAGCATTGGCATCTACCAGGTAACCGGTCTCTCCCAAGATCTCGGGAATGTCACCCACACGGGTTGATAGGATGGGTTTTGCCATTGCCATGGCATCGGTCAGCTTCAAGGGAAACTGGGCATTGGCAGTCGGGGTGTTGCGCTGTGGTACGACCACCACATGAGCTGCTGCCACGACCTCTGGCATCTGTTCGATCGGGTGTCGAGGCAACTTAATCATCCAGCGTCCCCACTGTTCAATTAACCGATCTTCGTAGTCATCTGGTTTTCTGCCCCCTGCAATCACCAGCCTCAGGTCAGGTTGATTCAACCGATCAAGTGCCATGAGTACATCTTCCAATCCCTTATGAGGACGAGCAGTACCCGGAAACATCAGCACCCGATAATTGCTGAGACCATAGCGCTGACGGCTGATTTGCGGGTTTACTCGACTGGGATCAAACAGATCAGTATCCCGCCCATTGGGTAAGTAGACACCCCCAAACCGATTTTTCAAAAATCCAGTGTTAACGGTTATCCCATCAGCATAGCGAACCATTTTTTCCATCCCTTCCAGATAGAAAGGATGATCCACCTCGTGCCGCAAAGCACCTTGTTTCTTTAAGATGTCCCTGAAAAATTGCTTAGGGGTAGGGCGGTAACGGTGCTCATCCCCCCCATGCCAGCTCAGTTCCCAATCGTCAATATCTACCAAAACGGGACGTTTGGTTTGCAGCTTTCTCAGCAACGCCACGCCCAGACTGGTCAGTTTGGGCTTAATTGCGTAGATCAAATCGCCGTCAATGTAGGGAAGTAGGTGTTTGAGCCGATCCAGGGGACGGGTGACATCAGAAAAGGCGATCGACTTAACGGATAATCCCTTGGGCGGCGGCGGGTATAGGCTATCTCCTGAACTAAAACCGACAACTTCCACGTTCTCTGCCAGCCGTTGCAGGACTTGGGCAACCAGATACACTCGCGTTGTCCCGCCACCCGATAGATCAGGGGCGATCACAGAAATTTTTAAGGGTTTGGTGGGTTGCTGAAGTTTCAAGATCCCTAAAAGACCAGTGGGGGTTAACAAGTGGAGGTGCTAGGTATGTCGTTTTTGGTGCCACGACCAGGCATGAGCCATGAGGCTCGACAAATCGGTGTATTGAGGTTGCCAGCCTAGTAGCATTCTCGCTTTGTCGCTACTGCCCACGAGCGCGGGAGGATCACCGGGGCGACGATCGCATTCCTGCACTGGAATCACCTGTCCGGTAATCTTGCGAGCAGCTTCAATCACTTCTCTCACAGAGAACCCAAGACCATTGCCCAAGTTAAAAGCCTGACTCTCGCCGCCCTTCAATAAGTATTCCAATCCCAAAACATGGGCGGTTGCCAGGTCAGACACATGGATGTAATCGCGCACGCAAGTGCCATCTACGGTGGGGTAGTCGGTGCCAAAAATGGAAATCTCATCCCGCCGACCTAACGCAGTTAAGAGCACAAGTGGGATGAGATGGGTTTCGGGATTGTGGTCTTCCCCGAGCAACCCATCGGGGTCTGCCCCAGCAGCATTAAAGTAGCGAAAACAGACGGCTTTTAACTCGTGAGCAACATCGAAGTCGGCAAGGATTTTTTCGACCATCAACTTACTGGCTCCGTAAGGGTTGATGGGATTTTGCGGGTGGTGTTCTGGAATTGGGATGAGATCAGGAATGCCGTAGGTGGCACAGGTCGAGGAAAAGACGAATTTCTTAATAGACGCTGCTACCATGGCTTCGAGCAAGGTCAGCGTGCCGACTACATTGTTGCGATAGTACTTGCCGGGGTCTGTCACCGATTCGCCAACGTAGGCATAAGCGGCAAAGTGCATGACCGCAGCAATCTGGCGGGTGGCAAATAAGTGATCTAGCAGCGTGCGATCGTTGGTATCGCCAATCACCAGTTCTGTTTTGAGGACATCTTCGACTAGTTCCCGATGCCCATATACCAGATTGTCCAGGACAATTACTGAATAGCCCGCTTTTTTCAGTGCTAGTACGGCATGGCTACCGATGTAGCCTGCTCCGCCAGTAACTAAAATGGTGTGTTCCGTTTGACTCACGTACCTGGTTCCTGTTAAGTCCGAAGGGGGTTGAAGGGGAAAGAATCACACATTGCCTGTAGCTGCTGAGGGAATGCTGTCCGAGGATTGAGTTATCTCACGAGTCAGTCGATTATTGGCAAATCTTTTTGGGGACTTGAAATTCTCGACGTCGGACGATTCGCTAGTAAAATCTTGGGAAAATACTTGAGCTTTGAATGAGCGCGCTAAAACAGCCTCAAGTTTAACGTCTAATAAAGTTCGCAGTCTCTAATGGGTTAGCTTTAGCCGCCCCATTTGTAGGTCATCCAAGATCCGATTAATTTGAGCACGATCGTCCTGAGTCACTCTGCGGTTAGAGAGAAGGGTTGAGGTCAAATGAAAATGTTCCTGAGGGGTGATGTGCCCCCGCGATAGGATTTGCGAAACGAGAACTGGAATGCTCAAATCAGGCTCAACTTGCAATATCTGCAACACGTTCGATACTGGATGGTTAGTATTCATACTGTTTTCCAATTGTTCAATAGGACGGGCGGCTTTGGGCAAAGCTTGAATGATTACATCGTAAAGAATCGATAAAATCTATTTAGTTCAGTAATTTTTTTGTCAAATTACACGCTCTCCCCATGCAGATTCATCGCCTCCCTGTGCTTTCAGATAACTACATTTTTCTACTGAATGTTCCGGAGCAAAAGATTGCAGCGGTGGTTGATCCCGCAGTTGCTCAACCTGTTTTGCAACACTTGCAAGCTCTGGATACACAACTGGTCGCAATTTTGAATACGCACCATCATAGTGACCACGTGGGTGGGAATCGGGAACTTTTGCAACAGTTTCCAGCAGCGATCGTCTACGGCGGAGCAGAAGACAAAGGACGAATTCCTGGGCAACAGGTGTTTTTACAGGAGGGAGATCGGGTTAGCTTGGGCGATCGCACCGCTGACGTTTTGTTTGTCCCCGGACACACTCGCGCCCACATTGCCTACTATTTTGCCCCGACTCATGCCAATGAGCCAGGTGATCTATTTTGTGGCGATACTTTATTTGCCGGGGGGTGTGGTCGCTTATTTGAAGGCACCCCAGCACAAATGGTGGCATCGCTGAGTAAGCTAAGGGCATTGCCAGACACTACTCGCGTCTGGTGTGCCCATGAATATACCCTTAAAAACTTGAAATTTGCGCTGACCGTAGACCCAGTGAATGCAGCGCTAAAAACTCGTTTGGAGGAGACCCAATCGGTTCGTGATCGGGCAGAAGCCACGGTTCCTTCTTGGCTCGGCACCGAGAAACAAACCAATCCTTTTCTTCGCTGGGATCAACCCGCTTTGCAGCAAGCAGTGGGCATGAATGATGCTGTTAGGACCTTTGCGCGACTGCGGGGAATGAAGGATCAATTTTAGGAGGTAGTCTTTCCTCAACCCATCCACCGCTTCACCCATCCACCCTTTCACCCATCTCCTCCCCTCTCTTCTCCGTTCTCTACCGAAACGCAGAAGTCCCCTCTTCGCTTCCGTGTTACAGTCTTTACATTTGTGGCGCTACCAGAGTCGCTACAGTATTTTTTTGTTCAGTTTTTAACGGAAGTTATCATGCCAACTCCCAGAGCCAGCGGTATTTTGCTCCATCCCACTTCACTTCCAGGACGGTTTGGCATTGGGGATTTGGGCTTAGAAGCACTCAAATTTATTGATTTTTTGGCGGGTAGTGGGCAGCAGTATTGGCAGGTTTTGCCTCTGGGACCCACGGGATATGGAAATTCTCCTTATATGTGCTACTCCGCGATGGCGGGGAATCCGCTTTTGATTAGTCTGGAGTTGCTGAAGGATGAAGGCTTGCTGACGGATGAGGATTTGGCACAGTTGCCAGAGTTCTCTACCGATCGGGTCGAATTTGAGCGGGTGAATGAGGTCAAACTGCCGCTACTGCAGAAAGCTTGTGAGAACTTTAAGGTGCAGGCTTCGGACATCCAGCGCAAACGGTTTGCTGGGTTCTGCGAAAGTAAGGCGTATTGGTTGGATGACTATGCGCTATATATGGCGATCAAGCAAGCGCAGGGAGGTACAAGCTGGCATACCTGGGAGCCAGAACTGGCAAAACGTCATCCCGATACCATGACTCAGTGGCAGCGCCGACTGCCTAGTGAAATTTTCTTCTACAAGTTTCTCCAGTTTGAGTTCTTTCAGCAATGGTCTGAGTTAAAGCGCTATGCCAACGATCGCGGTATTCATTTAATTGGTGATATCCCGATCTATGTGGCACATGACAGCGCCGATGTTTGGGCAAATCCAGAAAATTTCGTTTTGAATGTAAAAACGGGTGAGCCTGCCATGATGGCGGGTGTACCCCCCGATTATTTCAGTGCCACTGGACAACTTTGGGGCAACCCAGTTTACAACTGGGGACGATTGCAAAAAACGAATTTTAAGTGGTGGATTCAGCGCTTTCAGGCATTGCTCGACTATGTAGATGTGGTGCGGATTGACCATTTCCGCGGCTTTGAGTCATTTTGGGCAGTGCCACAGGGGCAAACCACAGCAATGCGGGGAAAATGGGTCAGGGCGCTGGGGCATGAACTGTTTTCGACGATCAAAGAAGAATTGGGGCATTTAGCAGTGCTGGCAGAAGATCTGGGGATCATTACGCCAGAGGTGGAGGCATTGCGCGATCGCTTCGAGTTTCCTGGGATGAAGGTGCTACATTTCGCTTTTGGGTCTGACCCTGGCAACCCCTTTTTGCCGTTCAACTATCCCCGCAACTGTATTGTTTATACAGGGACGCATGACAATGACACGACAGTGGGATGGTTCAATCAACTACCTGACTACGATCGAAATAATTTAGAAAGTTATTTAGGCAGTATTAGTCCGGATGGGGTGCATTGGGACATGATCCGCTTGGCGCTCAGTTCGACCGCTAATCTGGCAATTCTGCCACTGCAAGATGTGCTGGGGCTGGATACAGAGGCGCGGATGAACTTTCCCAGCAAGCCTGAAGGCAACTGGGAATGGCGCTATCGGTCTGACATGTTGGTGGATGAAAACCGCGATCGGTTGGCGCGGCTGACCTGGTTGTTTGGACGATCGCCGCATCGGTAAGATAGGGGGATAGGGTGACGGAGTGGTGGGGCAAAAAATCCTGGTTCCTATGCTCCACTGTGGAAGGGCTTCAGAAGGGCTGCTGACTCAAGGGATCTTTTTCTTGGGTAGGTGGTTTCCAGACGCTGCGGCGATCGCCGCTGGCTTGGATAAACTAGAAACGAAGTCTCTAGGCGGGCTCACCATGTTTTTACAATCTCCTTCTCGATCGCAATCAGAGATTGTCTATCCGGATAGCGACGGTCAACCGATGGCAGATAACACCAAACAGTTCCGCTGGATTGTTGTCATTCAGCAAAATTTGGACTGGTGGTTCGCCAAAGATGCCAATGTGTTTGTGGCAGGAGACCTCTGCTCTGGTATCCGGTTGAGGGAGAACCGACCATTCGCTGTGCGCCAGATGTAATGGTGGCACTGGGCAGACCGAAGGGCGATCGCGGCTCCTACCAGTAATGGAAAGAGGATGGCATCGCCCCGCAGGTCGTGTTTGAAATTCTCTCGCCAGAAAATCGGCTGACTGCGATGAACAAGCAGCAGGTATTCTATCAACGGTATGGCGTAGAAGAGTATTACCTGTATGACCCAGACACGGACGATTTAAGCGGTTGGCTACGAGTTGATGGCACCTTTGATGTGATTGATCCGATCGAAAACTGGTTTAGCCTCCGATTGGACATCCGCTTCGATCTATCGGGTGAAGAACTTCAAATTTTCTATCCTGATGGCACTCCTTTTTTGAGTTACGCCGCGATCGCGCAGCAGGCAGAAACCGCCCGTCAACAAGCAGAAACCGCTCGTCAACAAGCGGAAATCGCCCGTCAACAAGCAGAGCAAGAAGAACAGGCTAGGCTTGATGCGATTCCGCGCTTATTGAACCTGGGCTTGGGCGTTGAGCAAATTGCAGAAGCACTGGGGCTATCGGTTGAATCAGTTCAAGCGGCGATCAGGCATTAGCTGATGCTTGGGGCTGGGATTGGAAACTATGGACTACGGATTATAGACTTTGAGCTATTGCACACGACTCCACAATTGCAAATCCAAATGCTGAACTCGTATCACTTGCTGGGTTGGGGTGTTCTTCGCATCTTCTCAATCCCGATCGCTGCCACCCACAAAGTCACCAAGACAACACCAATGATCTGATCTCTGGTCTGCAATTGTTCGCCGATGATGAACCAGGCAAGCAAAACGGTAAAAGCAGGACCACTGGCACCCACCACCGACGCAAACGCTCCCCCAATTAAGGGAATGCCGTAATTATTTAGCAAGTATCCTACTAGCGTGGTCACTGCCAGCATACAGGCTCCCCCCCAAAGCCCCATCCAGTTAATCGGTTCTGCTGGGTTAAGGGGAAAAAAGAGCAAGCTGATAGAAGAGGAAAAGAGGATCGTCCAAAAGTTAATGAAGCTGAAGGGAATGGGGTGCAGCTTTAGCTTTTGGGCGCAAATTTGGGTCAAGATGACGTAGAAGGCGAAAGCAATGCCAGAGGAGATCGCTGCTGCCGCTCCTAGGGTGGGATTGCCCATGGGGTTAGCTTTACCCATGGGAATTGCCAAAAAACACCCTAGATAAATGGTGACAATCGACAGGGTGAGAAAGAAACTGGGACGATCGCCAAAAAACCGCCAGGAAAGCAGCACTGTCACTGCTGGATAGATAAAGAAAATCGTAGTGGCAATGCCTGTGGAAATGTTACCCAACGCCAGGTAAATCAAAAATTGGGAGAGAAATAGGAAAAGCCCACTGCCAATGACTCGCAACAGCAAGGGACGATTTTTGCGAATCGTAAGAACTTGCTTGAGATCGCGCCAGATAGGGGGATGCAAGCGCGGCGCCAACAAAAACATCAACGGTGCTACCATCAGCATCCGCATCAGCAATAGCAACAGAGAATTGCTCATGCTAGGTTTGACAAAACCACCGATCGTAAACAATCCCAAAATCGTATTTTCTTTCAGGATCACCCGAACCACCACATTCTGAAAAGACAAAGTGATGGAAGATAACAGCACCAAAATCAATCCCAACTGGATTTGTGAAAACCCTCTGGGCTGAGGTTGCGCTGACGGAAGCCCCCGATCGGGTTCAACGGGGGGTGCAGGAATGACAGGCACTGGTTCAGGACGGGGCAGGCGATCGAGCACAGGCTGAGTGGCAACTCCGTTGGTCGCCAGGGTTGACCCAGCCCCCACGCGCGGAATAGCAGGAGTCGTCAACTGGGCTTCCATTTGCAAGCGAGAAGCCTCGGTCTGCAACTGTTCTCGCAATCGATTGACGAGGGATTCCAAAATGGCTTCACCCTGTTGCTCCAGACTATACATCTGGCTCAACTGTTGCGAGAGCAAGCTATGATAGCTCCCCAGTTCTTGCTGAATCGACTTAAATGTATTACTGAGCGTCGCATCCAGCGATGCTAAGAGACGATAAGCATTGTCGCTGTAGCGGTTGGTGAGCGGCGCATCGTTTAAGGACCCGTCGCCAGAAGCTGAAGCGGCTGCCAATTGATCCAATCGGGTTGCCAGTTGCTTTTGCAAATGAACGGCGAGTGTCTGCGCCAGTTGCTTTGCCCAAATCTGCTGTTGCGCCAATTGCTGTTCGGAGAGCGCTTGAAATCGTTGTGATTGCAATTGGCGCTGCTGCGATTGCAATTTTTCGACCTCTTCCACCAGCCGCGACTTTTCTGCTCGTAACCGCAAAATGTCTTGAGACATTTGGGTGATGAGTCCCTGGTGCAAGGTTTCCAGTTCTTGAGTGGCGAGTCTCAAAATATTTTCAACACCTTGCATATCGGTGGATGTAGACCGATAGTTCTCTGGTTGCCCCCCCACTTGCACCATTCTCGTTGTCCTCTGAATCAGAAATCGTTAGTCAGCAGCAGCGTTGTGTTGTCCCAATTGGGCGATCGCTTCATATATTCCTGCTCCGCCAAATCGAGTTTATATCCTGCCAGAAGTTTTGAAAGAGTTATTTAGATGAAGGATGAACTAATCTATTTTTTAGTCGTTAACATACTAGGGTGCGTGAATATTTAGGATGGCAGTTCAGTACCCCTTCCCTAAATACTAAGGGATGAGGAGGAAAGGGTATCCAGATTTTTATGCTGGGGTTTCGAGAAGTGAGACATGACTAAGAGGTTGAACCTGCATCGATTGTAGTCAGGCTCGTTTGAAATGAATCAATAAGTTAGAGATTTGTCGTAAAACAGCAAAAACAGATTACCACTCTCGTGAATATATAATTTGATGCTTGTAGCCAATTAGAACGTTTTTTGCAGTTCCGCTGTTCAGCAATTGTAGTGAAAACGATCGAGCAGTCTTCAAGAAAATTGAAATCCTAAATTAAATGCCTCAATGGAAGCACCTCATCAATTAAGTGCCAAAAATGTCAAGTTGTTCCATCGGCGATCGCTCAGCAGCAGAACGATATTTGCCATTTTTTTCTTGAACCCCTGGTTCTGATTTCCCCCCTTTGCGTAAGCCAACTGCAATCCGGGAATGCTTCTCAATTTGGCTCATGACTTGACGTGCCCGTTGAATCACCGGAGTCGGTAATCCGGCTAGGCGTCCAGCTTCAATACCATAGGAGCGATCGGCTCCACCGGGCTGAACTTTGTGCAAAAAGATGATTTGATCCGGCATTTCTTTTACCGTGACCTGGTAATTGGCGATGTTGGGCAAAAGCGATGCCAGTTCGTTCAGTTCGTGGTAATGGGTGGCAAAAATGGTGCGGGTGCGGATCTCGGTTGCCAAATGTTCTGCCACTGCCCAAGCGATCGACAACCCATCAAACGTCGCCGTGCCGCGACCAATTTCGTCCAGCAAAACCAGCGATCGTGGCGTGGCATGGTTCAAGATATTGGCAGTTTCGTTCATTTCTACCATAAAGGTAGATTGTCCTGTTGCCAGATCATCCACCGCCCCCACCCGGGTAAAGATGCGATCGCAAATGCCCAGGCGGGCAGTTCTGGCTGGTACAAACCCCCCCACCTGTGCCATCAGTTGAATCAACCCCACCTGGCGGAGATAGCAGCTTTTGCCACTGGCATTGGGACCCGTGAGAATAATTAAATCGGGAGGACAAGTTCTCCCAATCTCCCGACTCCTAACTCCCAACTCCCGACTCCTAACTCCCGACTCCTGTTTCTCCCATTCTGGACTCCCCAATTCCGTCGAGTTAGGCACAAAGAACCCTGCTGGCAGCGATTGCTCCACCACGGGATGGCGACCCTCAATAATGTGAATTTCGCGTCCTGTCCCCACGGTCGGACAACAATAGCCCTGGTAAACTGCCACCTCTGCCAACGCACAAAGCACATCTAGAGCCGCGATCGCGCTGGCAACCTGGCGGATCAAATCTGCCTGCTCGGCAACTTTTTCTCGCAGCTCAGTGAAGAGCTCGTATTCCAGTCGGTGCAGGGCTTCGCTGGCATTGAAGATGCGCGTTTCCCGATCTTTTAGATCGGGGGTAATGTAGCGTTCTTCATTGCTGAGGGTTTGCTTGCGAATGTATTCGGTAGGGGCTTGTTCCGCTTTGTTACGCGAGATGCTGATGTAGTAGCCAAAAGTCTTGTTGTAGCCCACTTTTAGGGTGGGAATGCCTGTGCGCTTGCGTTCAGTCGTTTCCAGTTCGGCGATCCATTGCTGGTCCGCTTCGACCTGTTGGCGCATTTGATCTAAGTGGGCATTTACCCCTGATCGAATCAATCCGCCTTCGGTTAAGTAGAGGGGCGGGGTCTCTACCAGGTGGGCGTGCAGATAGGTGCCCAACCCTTCCAGTTCAGGGGGCGTAGTTTGCAGGGCACAAAGATAAGGGGCATGACACCCTGCCACTAGTGTAGACAAATCAGGCAGCTTTTCCAGGGAATCTGCCAGGGCAACCAGATCACGGGCATTGGCAGTGCCTGATCCGGCGCGTCCGGTCAGACGTTCCAGGTCGTAGATTTGACGCAAGAGTCGTTGCAAATCTTGTCGCAGCGAACCGTGCTCGACCAGTTCTTGAATAGTGGTTTGGCGGGCACGGATGGCAGCAATATCCAGTAAAGGTTGTAGCAACCAGCGTCGCATAGCACGCCCTCCCATCGAAGTCACTGTCTTGTCCAGCGCCCACAATAAAGAGCCATGAAACGTGCCATCGCGGCTAGTTTGGGTAATCTCCAGATTGCGGCGCGTCTGGTGATCCAGAGTCAGATATTCGGTCAGGGTATAGGTGCAGAGCGGCTGAAGCAAAATCCTTTGCAGAGAAGAGGTTTGAGGTTTGAGGTTTGAAGTTGGACTGACTTCTCCTGGCTCCTGGCTCCTGGCTCCTGGCTCCTGTTTCCCCCGCTCAGAAGTTGTTTCGATATATTCCAACAAGCCGCCTGCCGCCCGCACTGCCAGGGGCAGGTGCTCACATCCCATGCCTTCCAACGAGCGCACTCGAAACCGTTGCAACAAACGCTGACGCGCTTCGGTGGGAGCAAAGGGGGCTTGAGTTCGCAAGGTGTAGCAAAGCTGAGTTGGTAGACAGTCGGGAAGTTGATCCGATTTTTCGCCCGATCGCAACAACTGTGCAATATCAGGGGCATTGGTTGGCACCAGCACTTCAGCCGGTTGTAGCCGCATCAACTCTTGCGTCAGTTGTGCCAGGTCGCTGGATTGAGTCGTGAGAAATTCTCCGGTAGAGATGTCGGCATACGCCAACCCCCAATGGTTGCCAGCCATCACCACTGCTGCCAGAAAATTATTGCGCCGAGCATTGAGCATTCCCTCTTCCAGCACCGTGCCGGGGGTAATGATGCGAGTCACTTCTCGCTGTACCAGGCGCCCCTGCGCTTCCGAAGCATCTTCCATCTGGTCGCAAACGGCAACCGCATAGCCTTTTTCCACCAAAAGGGCACAGTAGCGATCGAGGGCATGATGGGGAATTCCTGCCAGCGGCACCCGTCCAATTTCCTTGCCCCCATCTTTGCTGGTCAGCACCAGTTCTAGTTCCCGCGCTACCGTAATGGCATCTTGAAAAAATGTTTCAAAGAAATCTCCCACTCGGTAGAGCAACAGCGCATGAGGATACTGGTCTTTTAGCTCCGCATAATGGCGCATCATCGGGGTCAGCGCATCACGATCCACCGATCGATGATCCGCATACCGCACCGCGTGCTTCATCAGTCGTTCTGGGAGACCCTCGATCGGGGCAAATTCGGCAGATGCATCGGGAGGAACAGTCATGGGGAAAGCAGAGGGAGAGAGGGACACGGAGTTGCAGAGAGAGGAAGAAATGGCTTGATTTCTTGGGGTCGTATTTTCGTTGAGAGACCGTGGAACAGGATTTCTGTCCCAACCTGCTGCGATTTTATCGCTAGAGCCTGATCACGAGCCACAAGTTCAACGGGTAAAATCTTTTGGGAAATCCCCCAAAAGTTCCTCATTATCTCCCCTTATACTTTGACGTTCCCCACTGCCTGTTTCTCTCCTTCACTCTTCCGGTGGACATTCCAACCCGATCGTTCCCAACAGTCCTTTGCGAAAGTCGTTCAAAATGTGGCGGGCAGTGCGTTCGATGTCTCCCTGGTAGCGCAGGTTGGAGAGCATTTCCAGATAAGTTTCGCCACTATAATCAGTGGGATCAAGGTCATAGCGGGTCTGGAGGGGGCGATCGGGCAGTTTCCCAGGAACTTCTACTTGAAGCTGCTTGAGCAAGTCTACCAGAGTGGCAGTGACGCGTTGGTTGTCGTATGAAGCTTCGCCGATGTCGTCACAAATTGCCAGCTTAAGGGCAGCCAATTGGTCGTTGAGCTTGACGGGCAACACACCCGGCGCATCCAGCAGTTCTATTTGGTCAGAAATCCGCACCCAGCGCAACTGACGAGTGACTCCGGCTCGTCGGGCACTTTCAACCACACGACGTTTGAGCAGACGATTGATCAAAGCTGATTTGCCCACATTGGGAAAGCCAATCACGACCGCACGAACAGGGCGAGGCAACATCCCGCGATCACGCCTTCGGCGATTGACGGCTTCTCCAGCTGCCTGAGTCGCTTTCAACAACGCATCCACCCCCCGCCCATCCTGAGCATTGGTGAAGTAGGGGATGTCCCCCTGCGCCTTAAACCAGGCTTCCCACCGTCGCCGCAGATCTGGCGGAATCATGTCCACTCGGTTCAACACCAGCACTCGCCCTTTCTCCCCAATCCATTGCGCAATGTCAGGATGGTGGGTGGATAACGGGATGCGCGCATCCCGTACCTCCAACACGACATCCACCAGCTTGAGTTGCTCCCGCAGAGATTTTTCTGCTTTGGCAATGTGACCGGGATACCACTGAATTGGGGGGGTGGACATGGGATGAAGGGGTGGGGGGAGACACAGGTTGGAGGGTGGAGGAAGAGAGGGGTGAAGGGGTAAAGAAGTAAAGGGGATGTTTTTTTGACTCCTGACTCCTAGCACCTGGCTCCTACTCCCTACCCTACTCCCTAAGGCACAATCAAAACCGGACAGGGCGAGAGATTGATTACGCGATTAGTGACGCTGTCGGCGACGCCTTCTTCGGTCAAGCCCAAGCCCCGACAACCCATAATAATCAGGTCGGCATTGCGTTCGTCAGCGACATCGCAGATGGTGAAGGCGGGCTTGCCCTCTCGTTCAACAATTTCAGCTTGAATGCCTTGTTGAGCGAAAAGGGTCTTAGCGGTTTGCAGCAATTCGGCGATCGCTTCGGGTGACAAAACAGGTTCGTTTGTCGCCCCTTCTTCATCGGGTGTTTCAACCACTGACAAAATCACTAGATGGCTGTGATGAAACTTGACCAGATCAGCAACCGTTTCTGCCGCTTGCCGCGACTCCCGGCTTTGGTCAATGGGAAATAAAACGGTTTTAAACATGGTGCGGATCTCCGGTATACGGACTTCGGTAGAATGTTGACGACGTAGAAAGCAATTCGCGACCAGCCATCAGTTACCAGCCAGGGGATGAGTTTACGATCTCAAGTAGATTAAACACTCACGACCACAAGCAAAGCCATAAAAAAAGCTGATAGCTGAATGCTCGGTACCGAATGCTTACCGATTTCGTAGACAATAGGTATAAAGACTCATTTAGGAGGTAGCTTCTGTGCCCAAAAAAACTGTAGCAAATTTATCGCCCTCTGATTTAGCTGGTAAGCGGGTTTTGGTACGGGCAGACTTCAATGTCCCCCTGGATGAGCAGGGTAACATCACAGACGATACTCGAATTCGTGCCGCCCTCCCCACCATTCAAGAACTGACATCCAAAGGTGCAAAGGTCATTCTCACCAGCCACTTTGGGCGTCCCAAGGGTGATGATTTTGCTTCTCGCGTCTCTGACAAATTCCGCCTGACCCCGGTTGCTGCGCGACTGTCAGAACTGTTGGGCAAAACTGTGGCTAAACCAAGCGACTGTATCGGTGCCGAAGTAGAAGCCGCTGTGGCGGCCATGCAAGATGGGGATGTCATTTTGCTAGAAAACGTGCGTTTTCATAAAGAAGAAGAAAAGAACGATCCAGAATTTGCCAAACAATTGGCATCCGTTGCCGATTTATATGTGAACGATGCCTTTGGTACGGCTCACCGTGCTCATGCTTCGACTGAAGGAGTCACCCACTATTTAAGTCCATCGGTAGCTGGATTTTTGATTGAAAAAGAACTGAAGTATTTACAAGCCGCGATCGAAAATCCTCAGCGCCCCCTGGCAGCTATTATCGGCGGTTCCAAGGTTTCTAGCAAAATCGGCGTGATTGAAACCTTGTTGGATAAGGTTGATAAACTGCTCATCGGCGGTGGCATGATCTTTACCTTCTATAAGGCAAGAGGCTTGAATGTCGGTAAGTCACTTGTAGAAGAAGACAAACTGGAATTGGCAAAGACTCTGGAAGTAAAAGCCAAAGAGAAAGGGGTAGAACTGCTGCTACCGACCGATGTAGTGGTCGCTGATGCCTTCTCTGCCGATGCCAATACCCAAACCGTTAGCATCAACGACATCCCCGATGGCTGGATGGGCTTGGATATTGGTCCCGATTCGGTCAAAGTCTTCCAGGATGCGCTGGCAAGTTGCAAGTCGGTAATCTGGAATGGACCCATGGGCGTGTTTGAGATCGATAAATTTGCTGTGGGAACGGAGGCGATCGCGCACACGCTTGCAGGCTTAACCGCCACTGGAGCCACCACCATCATCGGCGGTGGAGACTCTGTTGCCGCAGTCGAAAAAGTCGGCGTAGCAGACAAGATGAGCCACATTTCCACTGGCGGTGGTGCCAGCCTGGAATTGTTGGAAGGCAAAGAACTGCCCGGTATCGCCGCCCTCAATGATGCCTAATCTCCAATGATTTTTCGTTAAGCGATCCCCACGACAGCCCCTTTTTTCTTGAAGAAAAAAGGGGCTGTCGTTTGCGTGGAATTTTTGACTAAGTCCGCAAAGGTTGGTAACAAACCCGAACGCCCTCCCGTAACCGTCGTTGATCGCAGTGAATCCAGAAAAATCGAGTAGCTTAGTGTTGCAATCCCTGATCGCGCCCTGATCCCCATGACGCATTCAATTTTTTCTCGCAAAGCCTATCTGCCAGTCCTCTTCTCGCTGACTTTGTTCGTCAGCTTGCTGTCGCCGTTGGCAGGGCAGGCGATCGGTAAAAACAGTGCCGCCCTCACTGCGCCATATTTCTCATCTCCTACTCACGCCTCTCTTCTAGCCCAGGCTCAACCAGATACTCCTGATGCTGATCGCCTGATGCAACAGGCGCTGATTCAACTGAATGAGGAAAGATTTCAAGAAGCGGCGCAGTCCTATGAGCAGGCGATCGCGCTCTATCGCAATTCCTCGCGAGACGATCGTGCCGAGCAGATTGCAGAAGCCGAGTTAGGGTTCGCGAAAGCCACCTTACTCTTGAAAGACTATCCCAAAGCAGTTTTACTCTGGGAGAAGCAAGTTGCTCAAGAGCGACCTTCCGTTAGCGCCCTCTCTTTGAGCAACTTGGGGCTGGCCTATTTTTCAGTCGGCAGGTATGCCGAAGCCGAAACTACCCTGCGAGAGGCGATCGCTCGGTGGGAATGGCTACGAGCTAAGTATGGCGATGGCGACACCGCCAAGATTACCTACTTTGAGCAACATGCCCACACTTACCGACTCTTGCAAAAGGTGCTGGTCGCTCAAAACCGTCCCGAAGCCGCTCTGGAAGTGGCAGAACTCAGCCGTGCCAGAGCCTTAGCAGAACTATTGGCACAGAGATCGATCGCCCAATCAGCAAAACCCCTCAACCTCAACCAGATCAAGCAGATTGCCAAAGCCGAGAATTCCACTCTCGTAGAATATTCTTTGATTGGTTCAGAAGTGCGTGTACTAGGCATTGAGCCGGACGAAGAAACCGATCTTTTTATCTGGGTCATTCCTCCCAACGGCAACATTACCTTTCGTCAGGTCAAACTACCTACAACCTCGCTGCAACCCTTGTCAGAACTGGTACTCAAAACCCGTGAAGAAGGAATTGGGGTACGTGGCCGCGGGGTGGCAAACCGCAAAGGGAACACAGTTGATCCACCCCTGCCCGAGCTTAAACAGCTTTACCAATGGCTCATTGAACCAATTCGCGATCGCCTACCCACTGATTCCACCGCCCGCATCACGTTCATTCCCCAGGGTTCCTTATTTCTCACCCCCTTTGCTGCACTACAAAATCCCGCTGGCACCTACCTCATCCAGGAACACACGCCTCTGGTTGCCCCTTCTATCCAAGTTCTAGAACTCACCCAACACCTCAATTCCAAAAGCACTGGAGCAGCACCACTCTCCTCAGCGCTAGTCGTTGGCAACCCCACCATGCCCAGCCTGCCTCCCGCTCCCGGTGAACCCCCAGAGCCTCTTGCTAGTCTCCCCGGTGCAGAACGAGAAGCCAAAGCGATCGCGACTCTACTCAACACCAAACCCTTAATCGGCGCACAAGCAACCAAAGCGGCAGTCATCCAACAATTGCCCCAAAAGCAAATTATTCACCTGGCAACCCATGGTCTGCTGGATCTGGATTCCAACTTAAACGAGTTTGGGATTCCGCTTGATCCCAATGTTCGCACTGCCCGCCAGGGAGGAGTCTTTATGACCCCTGGAGCGATATTGATTGGCAAGAATGTGTTTATCAACGGAGTCCCTGCCGAGCAAGCCCTGGCAAGAGAGAAAGTAGTTTTAGTTGATCCCCCCGGTGCGATCGCCCTGGCACCCTCCGGACAGGACAATGGCTTCCTGACTACCAAAGAAATTTTACAGATGCAGCTCCAGGCAGATTTGGTAGTACTCAGCGCTTGCGATACCGGACGTGGTCGTGTAACCGGGGATGGTGTGGTTGGACTCTCACGTGCCTTCATTGCGGCTGGAGTTCCCAGCGTCATCGTTTCTCTCTGGGCAGTGCCCGACGCTCCTACTTCTTCCCTAATGGTGGAGTTCTACCAAAATCTAACCCGCATGGATAAAGCCCAAGCCCTTCGGCAAGCCATGCTCACGACCCTCAAACAATATCCCGAAACCAGAGACTGGGCAGCATTTACGCTAATTGGTGAGCCTTGAGGGAGAAGGAATCAGGAGTCAGGATCTGCCTCCTTTACTTTTTGCCCCCTTACCTCTTCACCCCTTCTTCACCCATTTCCCTCTCTTCCTGATTGCCCATGCTCGCCTTAGAAGCCAGTTTGGCATTGCTGCTAACTCTATCTGTGCCACTGCTTTCCAGAGATCGACCTGCTGTTCAAGCATTGCTCATGTCACCTTACCAGACTGCTCGCGTTTTATCGGGTCATGCCAGAGTTGTCATCAGCCCAGATGGCAAAAAACTGGTGAGCGTCGAGGACAACACTCTGATTCTCTGGGATTTGCAGACGGGTCAGGTGCTGCATCATCTGGTTGGGCACGCCCGACCTATTTTGGCATTAGCAATCAGTCCAGATGGTCGTATAATTGCCAGTGCTGGACATGATAAGAGCATCAAACTTTGGGATTCTAGCACTGGCAACTTGTTGAGGACGTTATCTGGGCATACGGCTTGGATAGAAGCGATCGCCTTTAGTCCTGATGGGAAAATGATCTTCAGTGGTGGAGGCGATCGCGCCCTCAAGGTCTGGCAAGTCAGCAGTGGAACACTCACTCGAACCCTATATGGGCATACTGATGCCATTAATGCGCTGGCAATCAGTCCAGACGGACAAACCCTGGTCAGTGGCGATTGGGACACGATTAAACTTTGGCAGTTGAGTTCGGGCAAAGTATTTCACAACTTATCCGAACAAAGCTTTGGGATTAATGCACTGGCAATCAGCCGTGACGGGCAAACTCTAATCAGTGGCGCAGGCGACAGTAGCATCTGCCTCTGGCAACTCAGCACAGGCGTATTGCAAGCAAAGTTGTTGAGTCATACCTATGGTGTAACTTCTGTCGTGGTCAGCCCGGATGGCAAAACTCTCCTCAGCAGCAGCATGGATAACACCATCAAACTCTGGAACTTGCAAACCAGAAAGCTCCAGCAGACACTCTCTCGCCAACCTAGCATCATTGAATCGATCGCCCTAAACCAAGATGGGACACTCCTGGCAAGCGGCAGTTGGGGTAGCCTCATTAAACTTTGGGATCTCAGAACAGGCGCAGTAGTTCGAGTGTTTGCGGAGTCGAATTCTAGTTTATTCTGACAATGCTGGACTCAATCTGCGCCTGTGACCTATCGCAATCCTGCTCCGACTGTTGACATCATTATTGAACTCATCGATCGCCCCCATCGCCCGATCGTTTTGATTGAGCGACTCAATGAACCCTATGGCTGGGCGATCCCCGGTGGTTTTGTGGATTATGGCGAATCAGTCGAAACCGCGGCGAAACGAGAAGCACTTGAGGAAACTGGATTAGCGATCGCCCTCATTGAGCAATTCCACGTCTACTCAGCTCCTAATCGGGACCCACGCCAACACACCATCAGCATCGTCTTTCTCGCTACTGCCAGCGGTGACCCGCAATCCGGGGATGATGCCAAAGGAATTGATATCTTTGATTTGTGGCAGATTCCCAAAAACTTATGTTTCGATCACGATCGCATCTTGCACGATTACTGGCACTATCGAAACTATGGCATTCGACCCAGATTGTTGGAATAGGGTACGAGAATGAAGTGAAGGGTAGAGAAGTAAACAGATGAAAGATTGAGCAAGCAAAACTCACTCAGTCTTTCCTCGTCTCTTCGTTTCCCCATTTGTGTCTCTTTTCACCCCCTGATCCCGTTTTTCTTCTCAAACTTCTATTACAGCAAGATTAAGAAAGATCGACACTCCGCCCGGAAAACTTGGGTTTCATGGCATGATTTTCATTCGTAGGTTGTTTGAAAGATTGTAAGTACTTTGTAAGTAGGTCATAGGACATTAGTTATGGCTCTCCAATTAGGCGATACCGTACCCAACTTTACCCAGCAATCCAGTGAGGGCGAAATTGACCTTTACACCTGGGCAGGCGATAGCTGGGTTGTTCTCTTTTCTCATCCCGCAGACTATACCCCCGTTTGCACCACGGAACTGGGTGAAGTTTCAAAGCTCAAACCCGAATTCGATAAGCGCAACGTGAAAGTCATTGCCCTCAGTGTCGATGATGCCGAATCTCACCAAGGTTGGATTAGCGACATCAACGAAACTCAAAGCACCACGGTTAACTATCCCATTCTGGCGGATGCGGATAAGAAAGTGTCGGATCTGTATGACATGATCCACCCCAACGCAAATGCGAAAGTAACTGTGCGGACTGTGTTTGTGATTGATCCCCAGAAAAAGCTGCGTCTTACCATTACCTATCCACCCAGCACGGGTCGCAATTTTGAGGAAATTTTGCGAGTCATTGATTCTTTGCAATTGACGGATAACTACAGCGTAGCCACTCCAGTCAACTGGAAAGATGGTGAAGATGTCGTGGTTGTGCCTTCCATCCCGACGGATGAAGCAAAACAGCGCTTCCCCAAAGGGGTGAATGAAATCAAGCCTTATCTGCGCATGACACCTCAACCGAATAAATAAAAGGTTGTCGTCGATCGTGTATGTGAGGGTGAGCAAAAGCTCACCCTTCGTTTTGAGCGGTTGAGGAATCCTGCTCTATTGGCTGCGATCGTCCCTGATTGCATACTTTGTCCTCTCTGCGATAACTGGCACACTGCTCAGCCTGTTGACAGTGTAGAAAGTCATAAGCTATTGAAAAGGATGGGAAAAGCTTTAGAGGTTGTTTGAAGAGGTTATCTCAGTTTTTTCAAACCAGTCTATCTGCCTCTTAATACACTTTTAACGATTGATAGTTCACTGATTCTCAGCAGAAATGGTTAAATCCACCGCTTCAGACTCACTAGCAGTCGCCGCTCAACGGGCACAAGAAGCCCGGATCGAAGCAGAACGGATGCATGATGTGTTAATCCTGATAGACAATTTATTGAGGCGAGAAGAGGTTACCGCTCGCCTGATTCTGGATTGTCTGTATGAAGTGGGTTCAGTGAACCTCATCAACCAAAAAGTTCGGTCTCGTCCGGTAAACCGTCTGGCAAAGTGGATCGCCCGTAGCTCTAAGCCCGTTTTTGCCATGATTGCGATTCGCTGGTTCAAAAAAAACTGCCCCCGGTTAATTGTCAACTGGCTCCATTCACAAGTGAAGTTTGGCTCAGGCAGTACAGAAGTGGTCGTTTCAGAGGTGCCCCCAACTGAGGTGAACACCTTGCCAGCCAGTGCTCTACCTGCCTTAGAAGGCAGTAAGCAGGAAATTGTTCGCTTGCAATCCCAGGTGAAAGTTCTCACTGCCACACTGGTAGGGGTAAGCGTAACGCTGAGTGGCACATTAGTCTGGGTGATGGGTTGGTTAGGTTAACCAGCGATCTATCCCAATACTTACAATATGAACTCTGTTTTTTGTGCGATCGCCTTGGGAGGCAACTTGGGCGATCCTAAGACGACGCTGGAATCGGCACTTCAAGTGCTGAGTCAGAAACCGGGGATCACCTTAGTAAAACGGTCACAGCTCTACTTAACAAAAGCTGTAGGTCCTCCCCAACCAGATTACGTCAACGCCTGTGCCGTGTTGAGCACGAGTTTGCCTCCCCAGGCTCTGATGGCAACACTTTTGGCGATCGAAACTCAATTTGGGCGAGTACGCCGAGAAAAATGGGGGGCGAGAACCCTTGACCTGGATCTATTACTGTTTGATGATGTAATTCTGAACACGTCTGCACTGCAAATCCCCCATCCTCGAATGACTGAAAGGGCATTTGTTTTAGCACCTTTGGTAGAGATTGCGCCTGATTGGGTCGAACCAGTTTCCGGAAGAACAGTCGCAGATCTCGTAAAAACAGTAGACTGCTCGGAAGTTAAAAAAATGGGCTAAGTCCTGAGTTTTAAGCGAAAACTAACCACGCTTAAAACCTACGCCCTGAACGCACAATTGAAAACTCAAAAATCTAGATTTATGATATTGGGTCGCGAACCTCCTCAATTGCTTAGAAAGCGTCTATTTTATCAGGGGCGCAAATTTGGTTTTGAAGTGAGCCGTCTCCGGTTACCCAACAAAAATGAGGGTGAGTGGGAATGCATTCGTCATCCTGGTGGAGCGGTGGTGATTCCCATCACCCCCGAAGGCAAACTGGTGTTGATTCGTCAATATCGATTCGCTGTGCAGATGCGGTTGCTAGAGTTTCCGGCTGGGACGATTGAGCCAGATGAGTCTCCGGAAGAAACAGCTCGGCGAGAAATTGAGGAAGAAACGGGGTACCGTGCTCATTCCTGGCAAAAGTTGGGGGAGTTTTTCTTGGCTCCAGGATACTCGGATGAGGTAATCTATCCTTTTCTGGCAAGGGATTTGGAACTGTTGGATAATCCCCCAGCTCAGGACGAGGATGAAGATATCGAAACAGTGCTGATGACACCGCAAGAATTTGAAACGGCAATTTCAGAGGGCGATCGCATTGATGCAAAGTCAATTTGTAGCTTTGTCCTGGCACGCCCTTTTTTGAAATAGCTATCCTCCGCTAAACACAAATTTGACTTCATTGATTGTATAGGTGCTGAGAGTTGCTACAGCACCTTTTTTTGGACATTTTTTTAAACGGCTCAGATGCAATCACCATTGGGGCAAGCATGGCGATCAAAACACGCTGTTCCACAACAGGGATATTAGACAGATGACTCAGACCTCCGCTAATCTGGATCGCAAGCGATAAAACAGCGATTTTCTCGCCGTTAAGATAACCAGTGATTTCTTATGAATCCAATCACTCGTGTTGCAGTTGTAGGAGGTACCCACGGAAACGAACTCACCGGCATCTACCTGGTGAAGAAATTCGAGCAACTGCCGCACTTAATTCGACGATCGAGCTTTGAGAGCATCGCTTTATTGGCAAACCCCAAAGCCTACGAACTCCGAAGACGTTATGTTGACCTGGATCTCAATCGCTGTTTTCGCCCCCAAGATCTGGAAAACCCTCATCTCACTAGCTATGAAGCCCTTCAGGCAAAGAAAATCTACCAGGATCTCACCGCGAATCAGACTGAGCAAATCGGGCTATTGATGGATTTGCACAGTACGACTGCCAATATGGGAATGACCCTCATTCTCAATCATCAACATCCCTTCAACCTTCACTTAGCGGCCCACCTGGCGGCTGTCTACCCAGAGGTGAAGTTCTATCGATGGGCACAGGCCGAGCAGGACAGTCCTTTTCTGCGATCGATTTATCCCTTGGGGTGTGCGATCGAGGTGGGTCCTGTTGCTCAGGGACTCTTGGATGCGCATCTGTTTCGACAAACTGAAGCCTTGATCCATACCATCCTGGACTATGTTGAAGCGTATAATCGGGGGCAACTTTTCCCTACAAAAGAAACGTTGACGGTCTACCAGTGTGTGCAAACGATCGATTACCCCAGAGACGGTTTGGGAACCATGCAAGCAATGATTCATCCCAACTTGCAATCAAGAGACTACGAACCTCTCTATCCAGGCGATCCCATGTTTTTAACCTTTGAAGGCGAGACGATCGTCTATGAAGGTGAATCGATACTCTACCCCGTCTTCATTAACGAAGCTGCCTACTACGAAAAAGGCATCGCCATGTGTTTGACCCACAAAGAACTCGTGACTCTTTGAAATTGGGCTTTAAACATGGGCTATCGCAATTCATGGGCAAGACTCATCCACTGTTGCATCTCTGGATCTTCCCCAAAACTAAACAAAGCTAAATGTTGAGGATTTTGTAAAATCTCTCTTGCGAGTAAATAACCGGAGATGGTCCAGGTCTGAAACTTGCGGGAGGCTTTGCCCACCAATCGACCATTGCGACCATCGTAGTATTCTGGCCACTCATCTTCACTCAATCGTTTTTCGGCAACTTCGAGTGCGCGCCATCCCAATTCGGGTCTACCCGTCTTTTGGGCAGCGGCAGCAAACAACCAGAGCAACACGGGCCAGTTGCCGCCATTGTGATACGACCAGGGGACGTTTTTCGGATCGCAGCCCGTCAAAATTTTCCATTCCAAATCTTGCACCGATGGAAAACAGATCTTCAAAGGCATGTAACCCACCAGATCGTGCCAACGCTGTTCAATCAAATCCATAATCGCTTGAGATTCAGTATTGCTTGCCAACGAACAGATCACCGACATCAGGTTGCCCAAGGAAAAAAAGCGAAAATCCATTTGTGCTGGACCCAAGTTGCCGGCTAAATATCCACCTTTTTCTGGCATCCACTCGGTGAGCCAATCGGGAATCGAATCCGGGTAAATATTAAATTTATTAATGGCACTTTCACCAAATTCTTCCCCGTGATAGCGATAGATATTGTTCAGGCGTTTTAAGTCAAGCCAATAATATTCTCGAATATGATGATTCAGCATCATCAGGCGATGATTCACAATCTGAATAAAAACTTCTCCGCGACGATTGGGCAACAATAACTCGCGGGCCGATCGTAGAGCAGCATAAAACAATGCTTGAATTTCTAATGGATGCCCATAGACCCCCATCCGACGATCGATCATAAAAGCCCCATCTGGCACCAGCATGGTGGGATACATATCAAACCGATCTGCCAAACAGAGCTTCAGAATCAAAATAATGCCGTGCTGGAAGTTGGGTTGCTGTGCCAGTGCCAAATCTCCTGTCGCTTTAACATAAGCCCGAAGCAAAATGAGCCACCACAGACAGGAATCAACCGGGGTAACTCTGCCGATCGCATGTTCGCCAAAATCTGCGACCAGGTATTGTTTATCTTCCCAGGATTCCATCTTGAAACTGGCAGGCATCAGCCCCTGTCCAGCATTGAAGCAATCCATTTGCTTTTCGCTGCTTTGCAATGCTAGCGTCTCAATCAAAAAATTACGAACAATCTCAGGCTTCCCTTGAATGAGAAACAGCAATGCCGACGAGACAAAATCTCGCATAAAACACTGATCATAATTGAGAGCTTCTGAGTAAGGATCACGGGCTGCCACAGTTCCTACAGGTCGTCCTTGAAAATAAACAATGGAGGCTTCTAATAAATCCCATGCCTCTTTGGCAAGATAGCTTTCTGTTTGCATTGCGAACCTGAACCTTTCCCTAAATGGGTGCTGGAAAATCTTGTGTCAATTAGAGGCACGAAACAACTGAAACTGCCAGTTTTGGCAGCCAAATTGATTGAGAGAAAGATTCAGAAAGTGTGGAACACAGTCGTTATTCCAGCCAAATTCCTTTCACCTCAACCAAACAAGCTCGATCAGGCTTAGCGATGTATAGCCATAGTCATTTAAGTTAGGACAAAGGACTTAGGAGATTTCTAAGAGAAGATTTACCGCTTGGTAAGGGCGCACAACCGTACGCTCCTACATAAGGTGGTTGATCGTTGGGTAGATTTTTTCCTAGAAATCTCCTTAAGTCCCTTGTTGCCTCCAGACTGTGAAACGTCCCAACGATCGTACGACCGCTATATTTGCTTAGACCAAAAATTGCAATGTACGATGATCGTCTGGTTCCGTTTCAAATCGGTGATCGATTCTTGCAAAAGCTCACATAAATCGGCTTTCTAGAACATCAAAATACATTTGAAACCTTACTAGATAGCTGCAGCGGGAGTAATAGAGCCGTTCCAATCTCACGGATGGCTCATTCAATGACTGTGGTCAAGTTTGTCAAATAACGACAACTCACTTCTTGCTTGCTGTCTCTACAAGGCTCACAACGGAATCATGATTCACTGACACTGATTACAATTGGCATTTTATCAAGCGTTTGGGGTGGAAACTCCCCAAAAACTTCACCTGGTTGGCGTTCCATCTAATCAAAATGGATGGATGCTCCAGGTAGCCTGAATCTTTTGTGAGCGGGTTAAGCATTACAAGAGAATTCCTGGCGGAGATTCTCTCTAAGTAAATAGAATTTCGATAAACGTAAACTTGAGTTTGTAGATCCAGCGATAAGCTCTGAAATCAGCAGCGTCTACTGAACACCTGACAACTTGAAATGCACCCTAATAAATCATCTTTAGAGAAGTAAGGCATTCATTCATCGATTTGATGTGCTCCAAGCTGCTCTGGAACGAATGAATTCCGTAACGCTTCTCTAAAAAACAGCTTAATCGCTTAAAAAGCGAACTGAGGTAAAGTCTCCGTGAGGGTAAGCCTTGCAGGTGACATAAAACTGTAAAGATTGATTTTAGGCAAATTCATTGTCAAGGGGAATGTCCCCTAATCCTTAAAAAAGACTTTTGCTAAAGCGATCGGAGAAAATCTATGAGAAATGGCTGTTGGGTGGGAGGCGTGAGTTAAGAGTGGTTTTCGGGTGCCCATTGGCATTTGGATCTCCACGATCGCACTCAATAGGAAGGTAATCACAGCAGCTTGTAAGAGCTTTCCTAACATAATTAACCTCCCTCAAATAGATTTCTTCTACTGACTAGAATACGCCCCTCCAATGTAATCAGATTCGCCTGAAGCGTTCATCCAATCAGGTGATAAAAGGAACCTATTTCTCAACCATCTTTTTTGAGGAATGGCGATCTGCTTTGGCATCGGGCGTGGGTTCTTGCCGAAACGTGGCAATTAGCAAACAAACAATGCCGACATTAATAAAAACATCTGCCAGGTTAAATACGGGAAATTGAATCCAGCGAAAATCGAGAAAATCGACCACTCGGCCAGCAACGAAACGATCGATACCATTCCCCAAAGCTCCACCCAAAATAAACCCATAACCCGACTGTTCCCAGCGAGAAAGCGATGGCCCAAACCACGCCAAAATCATTAACCCGATACTCACTGCCAACGACAACCAGCGCAGCCATTCCCCCCCTTCTCTGAATAAGCTAAAGGCGGCACCTGTATTGGTGACGTAGGTAAAGTGGAAAATTCCTGGAATCACAGGAACCGTCTCTGGGGGCACTGTGAGATCGAAAGTGGTGACGATCCAAACTTTGGTCAGGCGATCGGCAGCCAGACTAAAAAGGGCAGCCAGCCAGAAGAAGCGATTCTTGAAACTCATAGGGATAGCTTATATTTCTTAAACTTTTAGCTTTAAGCAATGGCAGGTCGCAAAAAATAGTCAGTGGGCACCAAAGCAATTCACCATTTATAAAATCAATGAACGTGGGTTTCCATCAATTCTTTCCCTAGTAAAACATGAGGCGTCGCACGGCAGAGGACAAGACACTCACGCCACACACGATCGCCAATTGCCCGGGCAAAGGTTGGATAGAAAATGTTGTGATTGCCTGAAGTAGTGGCAAAGAACCCGTTTCAACCCATTTCAAGCTATGCGAGAGAACCAAATAACTGACCCCTACAGAATGAATTAATAGCAAGCCGCAAAGACAACTAAAAGCTAAAGATTCTAATCGAGGCCGTGTCTGAAATGCGAGGTGTCCACATAACCAGGCGCCTGGGATAAAGCCCAACAGATAACCAAAACTCGGTTCCCTCAAATAATCCAACCCGCCTCCCCTGGCAAAAATCTCAAACCAGGGAGTTAACCCCATTGCCAGGTAAGCAATTTGAGAAAGTGCCCCTGCATTTTTTCCACCTACGCAGCTAATCAACAACACTGCCCCTATCTGAGTTGTGACCCCCAAAGGATAAGTTGTAATCCGATGATCACCCCAGTACCAGGGAGGCAAGATAATCGATGCGGCAAGAAAGTTGCCACCGATCGTGAGCATCAAACCAATGAGTGCCCAGAGCAGTTCGTTAGGCGCGATCATTATCTGCGTGGATTTCAGTGCTGGCATTTTATCACCTGGTTTTGTAGCCCAGCCATGAGCCATCTAAATTACACCTTGACTGGTAATCTGGACTAGAACTCTTTTCTAATTGAGATTCACCTTTGCCCCTGATGCTCATCTCCATCCCGATTCCTTCAACAAGAGATGAAAACCTGGACCGTTCACATAGAAGCTTTGCCGCTGTCCCAAAATCCAAAAGACATTCAAGCCAATTAGTTTATCCTCTTTTTGAGGCTTTGCTTTGAAATATCAATATAGAGCTTCAGCACAATACAGCTTCAGCACAATACAGCTTCAGCCTCTCCCCAATTTTCCAAAAACCTTTGAGAACTTTGAGCAGCGAACTTTTATTGAATCCCTTGGTTCTTAATCCCTTTTATTCTGCTAAGTTACTGTCCGTACTGAAACCCATGTCTACTCTCATCGATCGCATTACCCAGATTTACACCCAACCGCTCCCAGATCTTCTCTTTCAGGCGCAACAAATTCATCGGCAGCATCACGATCCCCATGCTGTACAAATGTGTACCCTCAGCAACATTAAAACGGGTGGCTGTCCGGAAGATTGTGCCTACTGTTCTCAGAGTGTGCACAACCAGACGGATGTCTCACCCGAACCGTTGATGAGTGTTGAAACGGTTGTAGCTGAGGCAAAAGCCGCAAAGGCTGGAGGCGCGACCCGTTTTTGTATGGGAGCCGCGTGGCGTGAGGTCAAAGATGGACCTCAGTTCGATCGCATTCTAGAAATTGTGCGTCAGGTTGCCGAGCTAGAGATCGAAGTTTGTTGCACTTTGGGAATGCTGAAACCCCATCAAGCACAACGGCTCAAAGCAGCGGGCTTAACGGCTTACAATCACAATCTAGATACCTCCCCCAATTATTACGACAAAATCATCTCTACCCGCACTTATCAAGATCGTCTTGAAACCATTCAGGCAGTCAGTGCTGCCGGAATCTCAGTCTGCTGTGGCGGCATTTTGGGTATGGGAGAAACGATCCAAGATCGATTGGAACTGCTCGAAGCTCTTTCACACCTTGAGCCTCAGCCGGAATCTATCCCAATTAATTGTCTGGTACCAGTAGCAGGGACTCCTTTAGAAAAAACAGCTCCAGTTGAACCTTTGGAACTGGTGCGGATGGTTGCCACCACTCGGATTCTGTTTCCCAAAGCCATGGTTCGTCTTTCGGCGGGGCGTATGGAGATGAGTGACGAATTGCAAACCCTATGTTTACTGGCAGGAGCCAACTCTATCTTTACGGGAGCCAAGCTCTTAACGACCCCCAACCCAGCGCGATCGCACGACGAACAATTGCTCGATCAGCTGGGTATGGTCCCTAAACCACTTCGAGAACGGGTCTAAATTCAGAAAATGGCTCAAACCAAAGGTGTCTCTACCAATTGATATCTCTCAGGAAGCGTGCTTTCTCGGGAGTTCGGTTGTTACAATGCTTTACATGACCCTTCCATCGCCTAACCCATGAGCGCAAAGACTCTGCCTGCTGACGCAATTCGTTCTTCTGGTCGTCAAGCTTTTGATTCCACGCCTGCACCAAAAGGAGCTGTAAGGGGTGGCGAAAGCCCGACCTCAGCAAGGGCGAGTGAAATTGCCGTACCACCAGCAGATAAGCGGCTGAAGTCTGCTCACGTTTTGGAATCAGAGTTGGGAATTGAAACTCCTTGTTATGATCCCGAAGCGATCGCTACCTACTACCGCGATCGCTCCTTTCAGGTTTGGGCAAGGATCTTCAAAATCTTCTTTCCCTTTGCCTCTTTTATGGTGAGTTTATGGTGGGATCGCAAAACTGGCTCCATCGATCGCAACCAAAAACGGCGGGCAATCAAGCTACGAGAAATGTTGACTCGCCTGGGACCCGCCTTTATCAAAATTGGGCAAGCGCTCTCCACTCGTCCAGACCTGGTTCCTTCGCTCTATCTGGACGAGCTATCCCTGCTGCAAGACCAGCTCCCAGCTTTTCCTAACGAAGTTGCCTTTCAATTTATTGAAGAAGAACTGGGAGCACACCCGGACGAAATCTATGCAGAACTGACCGACGATCCGATCGCAGCCGCTTCCCTAGGACAGGTCTACCGAGGTCGGCTTAAGACAGGAGAAGAAGTTGCAGTCAAGGTTCAACGTCCCGATCTGGCTCAAAACATCGCTTTGGATATGTATATCCTGCGGCAACTGTCGGCTTTGGCAATGAGAAACCTCAAGCAAATTCGCAGTGACCTCGTTGGTATCATGGATGAGTTTGCCGCTCGCATTTTTGAGGAAATGGATTACAACCATGAAGGGCAAAATGCGGAGCGGTTCTCTCGCCTGTATGGTCACATTCAAGACATCTACGTTCCTCGCATCTACTGGGAATATACCGGACGTCGGGTTCTAACCATGGAGTGGATCAATGGGACGAAGCTCACCCAGCCAGAGACTATTCGCGCTCAAGGGGTCGATGCCAGTTACCTCATTGATGTAGGCGTCCAGTGTTCGTTGCGGCAACTTTTGGAATACGGCTTTTTTCATGCCGATCCCCATCCTGGCAACCTCCTGGCAACCCCAGATGGGAAACTGGCTTATTTAGATTTTGGCATGATGAGTGAAGTCAAGCCTTATCAGCGCTACGGCTTGATTGAGGCAGTCGTTCACATGGTCAATCGTGATTTTGCTGGGTTAGCCAATGACTACGTCAAGCTAGAATTTCTCACACCTGATACTGATTTGACGCCGATTGTCCCAGCATTAGCCAATGTGTTTGGCAATGCACTTGGGGCAAGTGTTGCAGAACTTAACTTTAAGAGCATTACTGATCAACTTTCAGCTTTGATGTACGAATATCCCTTTCGCGTGCCAGCCTACTATGCCCTCATCATTCGATCACTGGTCACCCTGGAAGGGATTGCAATCAATGTTGATCCCAACTTCAAAGTGCTGAGTAAGGCTTATCCTTACATTGCGAAGCGACTGCTCACCGATCCCTCCCCAGAACTCCGGACTTCTTTGCGAGATCTCTTATTCAAAGACGGGAATTTCCGCTGGAATCGCTTGGAAAATCTGCTTCGCAACGCCAAAGACAGCCAAGACTACGAGCTAAATCAAGTCCTAGAGCAAACTTTAGAGTTCTTATTGTCCGAACGGGGCGAACTGATTCGACTTAATCTAGTCAATGAAGTTGTGAAAGGGCTAGATCTGCTAGGACAAAATGCTCTTGGCAGCTTAACCTATAGCCTGCAAGAGTGGATAGGTGTTGCTGCCGTGAATCCGCCCACCCCTTCCCCAGAAAAACAAAAGAACTTAGAGCATATTCAAGGAATTTGGCAAATTCTGCAGGAAACTCGTGGCTTTGACCCGATTCAACTAGCAACCTTGTTGCCCCGCTATCTTTTCAAGCCCGAAACTCAGGACATGGGACAGCGAATCGTTGGCGGTTTGGCACAACGAGCAATTTCTCGGTTTATCCGTGAGTTTCTGATGCAGGACGAAGCCGAAATCCATTCCTTGACTGATCGAACAACGGACCGCACCTCCCAACTTCTACCTGTTTCGCAACGTTAAGGGATCTGTGGATTAATAGTTTACCAAGCAGTCAGGTTTTGACTGCGCTCAACCTCCAGTTATCGCGAATTGAGCGTAGCCGAAATCCAAACCGCTGGTATTTTATTTTCATGTAAGTCCCCAAGCTCCATTTTCTTTCCATATTTCCAATAGTTACCCGCTGGCTTCGGCTACGCCCAGCCAGCTTTTGCCCTGAGCGAAGTTGAAGGGAAATGGCAGAGGGTAAAATCTTCTCTGGAAATCTGCTAAACGCTCAAGTGTTCGTTCCATAAAAAAGCTGGGTTAAACGATTGTCTAACCCAACTAAAAACTATTTTGATCTTATGAAAGGCGAACGAACCTGCTAATTGAGGGTTTTTAGGGATCAGTTTGCAAAGTCTGGGGTTGGAGGAAAGTCATCATCTGCTGAACTCCGCGTTGAATGCGCCGAGTAACTGTCATGGGGCTAACCCCAATTCTTTCTGCAACTTCTTTACGAGATAAGTCATGGAGGAAAACAAACTCGATCGCCTTGCGAGTTTTTTCTTCTAACTGGCTCAGTGCCCTTTGCAACTGCTGCCGATCTTCTTCCAAATTTTGTAAAGCTTGATAGTGAGCGTCGGGCAAGGTGTCTCCCAAGGTCATGGGAGAATCAATCTGTTGACAAACAGTGGCATCCAGACTCAGGGGCGAACGGTTTTTGGTTGCCAGTTTACTCTCACGCCATTCGTAAACAGATACACCCAGTTGCTCAGCAATTTCGTTATCGGTTGGCTGGCGACCATAGGCTTCTGCCAGCATTTCTCGAACTTTTTGCCCTTCCTTGTTGAGTTGTTGCCAGCGTCGGGGAATCTTAACAGTACCGCCCCGATCTCGTAGAAAATGCAGCATCTCACCCCGAATGTAGGGAACCGCAAACGAACTAAAAGCACATCCTTGACTGGGATCAAACCGTTCAATTGCTCGGATCAAGCCAAGATAACCAATTTGTTCTAAGTCTTCATAAGGTTCAGCACATTGATGGCTGACCCGATGAGCAATCTTTCTCACCAAGCCTGCATTGAGCTGCACCAGTTGATTCCGGATCTTGACAGAGGGTTTTTGGTGATAGGAAATCAGCAGTTCCATACCACGAGAGCGAAGGGAAGGTTGGGTAGCCATCATCGTACAGGTACCTTTCATCAGATTTGAATTCATTTTCTGTAGAGACAGCCTTCAAAACCATCGTCGTTTCACGGTACTCATGAAAAGTCCTCCCAGGAGGACTCGGCAGAAACACGTAAGGCTGCCTGAGACTTTCCAGGCTACATGGACGCTTCCCCATGCCCAGAGCGAGATTGATTCTTGCGTAGAATACTGGTTCAATCCCAAAATTTGGGTCAAAATAGGCGTATGCAGCAGCCGTACCTGCTGGTGTTGATGTGTCTATTTGGGAGGAAGCCCCTGTGAGTAATACCAGTAACTTCCGTGTCGCCATACGGGATGCCAGAAGTCAGACATTGGTTGGACCAAACGTCATTGCCAATGCTCTACCCTATGTGGGGGGCGGGCTAATTTTGACTGCTCTGGCAACCTTTGGCGGATTGAATGTTTTAGCCAACAATCCCAGTTTGTTTTTCCCGACTTTTTGGGTTGCCTTTGTTGCTGAGCTAATTCTCTTTTTTGTTGCTTCCAATGTGGCATCGAAGGGCAACAATGGGGTTGCTTTACCCTTACTTGCAACTTATAGCTTGCTGTCAGGCTATACGCTGACTGGGCTGGTAGCCATGGCGCTGGGAACTCAAGGCGTAGGCTTTGCAGGAGTTGGTTTTGCTGCGCTGGGCTGCGGGATCACTTTTATTGTTGCTCGCCAGGTCGGTTCCAATCTGTCTGAACAAGATGGCATGGCGCTGAGTAAAACGATCGGTTTAGGGCTGATTGCTTTCCTGATTGTGATTGTGGGACAGTTTGTGCTGGCTCTGTTGGGTATCCATACACCCACCTGGATGGAGATCGCTATTTCTGGTGTCGGGGTATTTCTGTTTGCCGGAGCCGCTGTGGTCGATTTCTTCGTCCTACCACGCACCTATCAGGATGACCAGTATCTTTCGGCTGCTTTGTCGATGTACTTGACCTACATCAATCTGTTTATTTTTATTCTACGCCTGCTCATTGCGATTAATAGTCGCGATTAGGATGGGATTTCACCGGTTGGGTCATTCGTAGGACTTGCCCACATAGCCCTATGAATGACCCGATCGTTTTGAAATGTTTTGTCAATAGCTTGTTAATTAAAGATCAATAGATTCTATGGATGTTTTAGAGATTAAGCGCGAGGTCGAAGTGTTATCTGATCGCCTGGGTAAAACCCAGGACTATCTTTGACGTACCTGCATTAACTGCCAGAATTCAAGATTTAGAGCAGGTTGCAGCCCAACCACAATTTTGGGACGACCAGGCAAGCGCTCAGCAGACTCTACAAGAACTGAATGACCTAAAGGCTCATCTGGAGCAATTTGAACAGTGGCGATCTCATCTGGAGGATGCGAAGGCAGTATTGGAATTGCTGGAGTTGGAGGCAGATGAAAGCTTGCTTCAAGAAGCGGAAAACAATCTGACTTTACTGAACCAGGAATTGGGTCAATGGGAGCTGGAACGTTTATTGTCTGGCACCTATGACCAAAAAGGTGCAGTTCTCACAATTAACGCTGGAGCAGGTGGCACAGACGCGCAAGACTGGGCTGAAATGCTATTACGGATGTACACTCGCTGGGCAGAAGCACATCGCTATAAAGTGCACCTAGCAGAACTTTCAGAGGGAGATGAAGCTGGGATCAAATCTGTCACCCTGGAAGTGGATGGCCGTTACGCCTATGGTTATCTAAAAGCAGAAAAAGGTACTCACCGATTAGTTCGGTTTTCCCCTTTCAACGCGAATGGCAAACGGCAAACGAGTTTTGCTGGGGTGGAAGTGATGCCTTTGATTGACAATTCGGTGCAGTTAGAGATTCCGGAGAAAGATCTGGAGATAACTACTTCTCGAGCAGGTGGCAAAGGCGGGCAGAACGTCAATAAAGTGGAAACAGCCGTAAGGATTGTCCATATTCCAACCGGCTTGATGGTGCGTTGTACCCAAGAGCGATCGCAACTCCAAAACAAAGAGAAAGCGCTTGCGATTTTGAAGGCAAAACTTTTGATCGTTGCTCAAGAGCAGCGGGCTAAGGAAATTGCGGATATTCGGGGCGATATTGTGGAAGCAGCCTGGGGAAATCAGATCCGTAACTATTTCTTCCATCCCAACCAGATCGTCAAAGATTTGCGAACTGGGGTCGAGACGACTGATATCAACGAAGTCATGAATGGCGGGCTTGATCCATTCATTCAGGCGTATTTGCGGCAAGAAAATCAATTGGTGGAAGTATAAAAATATTGCAAATATCAAGTTCGCTCAGAGAATTTACAGGGACTTTTTAATTAAACTCAGCATCAGTTGCTAGATTAATAAGGGCTTTTGTGTTCATTATCCTTTTGAGGTTTAGGAGTGTGCGATTTCGTAGTTGATGTTGTGAATCGCGATCAGCAAGCCGTCGTCCTGCTTGGCAACCTTAAAATCGTTATGATTTGGACAGTCATTTCCTAATTTAGCCATGAATCAAATGCCATCGCCTGAGACTTCGGAAGAAAGGATTTCTGAAGTGATGACACCGAATCCTGTTGCAACTGAACCTCAACCTAGCTACGTCAAATTAGCGATGCGAAATATGGTGCGAAAGCGCGGTACATCTCTCAAGCATTTTGCTCTGACGACGCTCGGACTGCTGTCGATTTTGGTTGGGCTCGCTTATTTGACTCGTTAAGCTTCTATGAATAGCCTGAATCCTAATACATGCTTACAAGTTGAGATTTGTGTTCAGGATTGTTTTGAGGAGATGGGTCGTTGCTCGATTTCTCCTGAAATCTGGGAAAGCTGGTTTTATCAATGGCTAGAATTGCATCGTGCTGAGCTACCAGTTGCTTCCGGTTACGAGCTAAGCCTACGCTTGACCGATGATCCCGAAATTCAATCGCTCAATACGCAGTATCGCCATCAAGATCGTCCTACGGATGTTCTCGCTTTTGCGGCTCTGGAAGTAGATGCTCCAAAGCTTTCTTCTCAGACGAGCTTGTTACCCCTTTATTTGGGTGACATTGTTATCTCGGTAGATACTGCCGAAAGGCAGGCGCAGCAACAGGGACATTCCTTACAAACTGAACTTGCCTGGTTGTCGTCTCACGGGTTGTTGCATCTCTTGGGGTGGGATCATCCGGATGATGAGAGCTTGGTCTGCATGTTAAATCAGCAAGAAACTTTGCTAAAAGCGATTGGACTGACAATAAACGGGGAAACTCCCTCTTGAGCCTGTGCGTTACACCCTGTAATATTGTCCACTAACTGCATCCCTCCGAAAAGGAAGCGCTTTTGCCTGAAGTTTAAGTTAGCCGAATCGTCGCAACTTTGCTTTATCCCTCTCTTTTTTATCAGTGTTATGCCTCCGGATCTCTCTACTCAGACTCCTCCCACTCGGGCAAATAGCAACAAGGTAATTAAACTTGTCCAGCCAAATCGCGACCTCTCCTGGCAGGTTGCTCCCAGTTTGGTGATTAGCTTTCAATATGCCTGGAATGGACTCAGCTACGCTTTTCAAACTCAGCGAAATTTTAGAATTCATATTGGGGTCGGTGCTCTCGCACTTGGGTTGGGCTTTTTTTTGGGATTGACTTCGATCGAGATGGCGGTAATTGGGTTGACCATTGGAGCAGTGCTGGCTATGGAATTACTCAATACTGCGATTGAGTCAGTGGTTGACTTAACAGTCAAACAGGCATATCACGACTTGGCAAAAATTGCGAAAGACTGTGCTGCTGGTGCAGTATTGGTTTCATCGATGGCAGCAGTTTTAGTGGCAGGGTCACTGTTATTGCCCAAACTCTGGATATTGCTACAACCTACGCTTCAGGGATTTACGAATAGAGTGTAGGGTAAGAGTGTCGGGTTTGCAGAAGAAGGAGCGAATTCGGTTGATTCTTGTTATTGATAATTACGACAGCTTTACCTATAACCTGGTTCAGTATTTAGGAGAGTTGGGTTTAGAGTTTCCGGTAGCATCAGAAATTCAAGTTTATCGCAACGATCAAATTTCTCTGGAACAAATTCAGCAGCTTCATCCAGACGGAATTGTGATTTCTCCGGGACCTGGTCGTCCTGTAGATGCAGGCATTTCTACTGGCCTGATCCGAGAGTTGGGGGCAAGGCTACCAATTTTAGGCGTTTGTTTAGGACATCAAAGTATTGGGCAGGTTTTTGGGGGAGATGTGGTATCTGCCCCAACTTTAATGCATGGCAAAACTTCTCAAGTTCACCATACTGGCTCCGGAGTTTTTCAAGGTCTTGAAAATCCGTTTACCGCAACCCGCTATCATAGTTTGGTGATTGATCGGCAAACTTGCCCACCAGAGTTAGAGATCACTGCCTGGGTGGAAGATGGCACGATTATGGGAGTGCGGCATCGAGAGTATCCTCATATTGAAGGTGTACAGTTTCATCCAGAAAGTGTGTTAACTCATTCGGGCAAGCAATTGCTGAGGAACTTCCTGATAGCAATCAACCGTCATAAGCGTTGTTAGCAAACATCTCCTAGCGTTTGGCGGTGGATAATTTGCTGGCGGTGCTGAGTGAAGAGTAGAAAGTGATGGATAGGTCGATCGCACTGATCCCCTAGCCAAAGGCGAACTGCTACGGGTGATTTGCAAACAGCAATTTGCTGATAGCTCATGATGTGAGAGTGAGGAGATCGATGAAACGGCGACAGTTAATGCGCTACGCACGGGTGAGTTTACTGGCAGCAATGGGAATGGGATTTGCTGCCGAATTGCATCCTTCTCAGGCTCAGACTGGGAATTCTTTGACAGTTCGTTGGTTGGGGCACACAGCTTTTCTGTTTAGCGGCAGTGGACAAAAAATCTTGACCAACCCCTTTCGCAAGATTGGTTGCACCGCTAAATACCGTGCGCCAAAAGTGAATGCCAACCTGGTGATGATCAGTAGTCAACTGTTGGATGAGGGGGTTGTGGAAGGACTGCCCGGTGATCCCAAATTACTCTATGCTCCTGGCGTTTATCAGGTGGGTGGATTACAAATTCAGGGCATCAGTACAGATCACGATCGCGTCGGCGGACGACGATTTGGTAAGAATGTAGTTTGGAGTTGGACGCAAGCAGGCATTAAGATCTTGCATTTGGGTGGTTTAGCTGCACCCATTACATTAGAGCAAAAGATTTTGATGGGACGCCCTGATCTGTTACTGCTGCCAGTAGGGGGTGGCTCTAAAGCCTACAGCCCTCAAGAAGCCAAACAAGCGATTCAAGTATTAAGTCCAAAGTTAATTGTTCCGACGCAGTTTCGTACTCAGGCAGCAGATGCAGCAACTTGCGATATTGTGGCACTGGATGAATTTTTACAATTGATGGCAGGGACGCCAGTCAACCAATTATCGAATGATTCGTTTTCGTTGAAACCAAGTGACTTGCCAGCTACTCCAACCATTCTAGTGCCGAGCTATAAATTTTGATTTCTCAGCAAATTGATGCAACTTTAGCAGATCGCAGCTGGATAGGAAATCAAACGGCATCTTGCCCAAGATGTGAGCGGGACGCTTACACAATAGGTTTGAATTGGAAAATTCTTGAATAGAACTCTCTTAAGATCTGGAAATCTAAATTCAGGGCAAGAAATTTATGTCAAATCACAGTTGAGCCACAATACTTCTCGGTTGGTTCTCATCTAGTTGATGAAGCTATCTAGGTTTTAAGCCTGAGAGTCGGTTGCCTCTAAAGGATGCAGTCCTGTGGTATTGCTTCGTCCTCTCGTAAAAAACCTGACTCCGAGAAGTATTCGTTTCTGGATAAGTCTAGCTACCCATGCCAGGTAAAAAGCTCGTACTTAGGCGTTTAATTGCCTGATTTGCAACGTCGGCATAGCGCAGTTCGCCACACAAGATTTGACCGACACGATAAGTAGCAGAAGGACGTTTTACTGCAACTTTATATGCAATTCCAGGAACCCGATAAAACATGCTGGCTAGACGCTGTGCCCATACCATATCTGAACCCCATTCTTCGTTGATGATTTGGGTATAACGTGGTAATGCTGCCAGATCGCCTGAGAGGGCAAGGTCGATCGCATCTGCTGCTTTACATCCACTGAAGAGTGCTGGGCGCATCCCTTCTCCACTGAGTGGGTCAACGATGCAGGCAGCTTCTCCTGCCAAAACAGCGTGCTGTGTGTGCAGAGTCTGATCTCCTTCCCAGAGGCACAAAGGATGCCCGTGTTGTTGACTAGTCTTGAGCTCGATTCCGAACTGAGCGGCATATTCGGCTAAGGTATCCTTCAAATCGTGGGGATCACCTCCTCGAAAAGTACCAATTCCGATCGAATGCCCATCTGCTTTTGGAAAATTCCAAATATAGCCATTCTTGACCATACCGAATTCCAGGTGGGCAATCTGTCCGTTTTGCAAGTGAACAGGTGTTTCGGCTTCTAGCGCACCACCCATCCGAAATTTACGTTCTTTGAATCCCAGCCATTTTGCGATCGGGCCTTTAGCTCCATCAGCAGCGATGAGGTAGCGTCCGGTCAAGGAACCATTTGTAGTGTTGACCTGCCAGCGATCGCTACTGAATTCTATGCCCGTAACTTCCGTATTATCTTTAAGTACTGCGCCTTGTTTTTCTGCCTGCTGCACTAGGAAATGATCAAACACATCCCGCCGCACCATCCACATGGGTTCTCGGGTTTTGAGCACTGCATCAACCGGGTCACCCATTTTCCAGGTATAGCGGATGGTATTTATTTTGAGGGAAATTGCCGGAGAAAAATCAAAATCAAACCATTCGGCAACTTGAGGGGACAATCCGCCACCACAGGGTTTATACCGAGGCAACGGTTCTTTCTCTAGAAGCAGGACAGACCGTCCCCGCTTCGCCAGATGGTAGGCGGCAGCTCCGCCAGCCGGGCCTGCGCCGACAATGATGCAGTCATACATATTGTGAAATCTTACTCCTGAGACACCATAATTCCCTGCCCTATTCTTCCCTATCTCATGGGAAGGAGTTATTTCCGAGCAAATCTGCACAAAAGAATTTGAGCAACTTCCCCCTTTGTAGAGGGATGACGTAGATAGCGTCAAGAGGGGCTAATTTATTGAGCCTCATGAAAGGAATTATTGGCAAAAGGTGGAGACTGTACCCTTGCTGAAGACACTATCCCTGATTCCCGCCTGAATTGTGGTGGCATTGCGCCATAAAGCAGCGCTTTCGATAGAGAAGCAAGTGTATTTTCGGTACTGCTGCTGCTTTATCTCTTCCTGATTCATTATGAATTCACCAGTTTCACGGAATGCGAAGCTTCCGTGCAGATTCTAGAATGATGCATGAAAGTTTTATGAAGTTGGTTTATTACATTTTGGTATCTACCTAATGATTGAGGCTGGAACAATGTGGGAAATTTGTGTGCGTTACGGAAACGGAGATGAGCAGGTTTTGAAGACTTATCGGAGTCGTGAGGTGGCATTAAGGCAAATTGATGCGCTTTATGCTCATGGCTATCCCTTGCATGTTGCCTACATTGTCCGATCGGCAAAATCTTTGGAGTGTTCTAAAACGGGTTATAGCTCTGATCAAGGATGGAGTCGCCTAGAGCTTGCCTACTGAGGTGATTACTGATTTCGCAGAAATTGGCACTATTTTGTTTAAATATCGCTGTAGTTTTATGTGTCTGCTTGAATTAGGAAAATAATGTTGTGAGTCCACAGCTCACAATATTATTTTTGATAGATGACTTGTGCGAGATTTACTACATACGAGATTTTCTCCATTTTTGCTGATTTGGGAAGAGTATCGCAGCGCTAGATAATAAATTGCTAGATAATCGATTTTTAGAATCTAGCAATTTGTGTATTTTCGCTTATGAAAGTAGCTTCTCAGTTGACCTCGTTGCCATTGCTCCCACCATGGAAACTGCGAGAGCAGACATTTGTCTGGGGGACGCGCACTTTTATGATGGGGATTTTGAATGTTACACCTGATAGTTTTAGTGATGGCGGTCAGTTTCAAACGATCGCAACGGCACTTTGTCAAGCAAAGCATTTAGTTGACTCTGGGGCAGACATTTTAGATATTGGTGGGCAGTCAACCCGTCCGCAGGCAATGCAAATTCCCTTACAAGAGGAATTAGAGCGGGTGGTGCCCGTAATCCAAGCTGTGCGACAGGAATTAGATATTCCAATTTCAGTAGATACGACTCGTGCAGTAGTGGCAAAGGCTGCGATCGCTGCTGGGGCAGATCTGGTGAATGATATTTCAGGGGCAACCTTTGACTCTGAAATGTTGGCGACTGTGGCAGTATTGCAAGTCCCGATCGTGTTAATGCACCTACGGGGCACCCCCCAAACCATGCAACAACTCACCGATTATCAGGACTTAATCGGTGAGATTTACCAATTTCTGGAAACCCAAATTGCAGCCGCGATCGCGGCTGGCATTCCAAAAACGCAAATCGCGATCGATCCCGGCATTGGGTTTGCCAAAAACTATGAACAAAACCTAGAAATTTTGCGTCGGTTGCCCACCTTGCGAACCTTGGGTTGTCCCATCTTAGTAGGACCCTCACGCAAAAGCTTTATCGGGCAAGTCTTGAACCAACCTGATCCACAACAACGAGTTTGGGGAACCGCAGCAGCGTGCTGCGCTGCTATTGCATCTGGGGCAGACATTCTTCGAGTCCACGATTTACCTCAAATGCATGACGTTGGTCGGGTTGCAGATGTGTTCTGGCGCTAATTGGGATTTGCCCCGTTGCCATCACCATGAGGAGAAGGTTCGACATGCAGCAGATCGCTAATTGCCTCAGTTAAATGGCTGGGATTCATAAAGACGACTTTCGAGTTTTGGCTTTCTCCAATCTTGAAGCTGGCGTCTACATACTTTTGGGCAATCAGATATTGCAGCACATCTTTAGGATTTTGGTGCCCTTGCAAGGCTCTGGAAATGAGTTCGATCGCTGCCACGGTGCCATTGGCTTCAGCGATCGCGGCTTGTCTTTTACCTTCTGCTTCTTTAATCGCTGCTTGCTTTTTACTCTCAGCAGCACGTTCTGCCTCTAGAGATTTTCGTAAATCTTCGTCTTTGACCGTAATGTTCTGGATTTCCACCCGTGTTACCTTAACTCCCCAAGTGGCTGTCGCTTCGTCTAACTGCTGGAGTAGGGCATGGTTAATTTCATTTCGAGAAGCATACGTGTTGGCTAGTTCAATACCACCAATTTCAGAACGAAGGGCAGTCAAAACTAGGTTTTCTAGTGCTTCGTAAATGTTATCCACAGCGTAGTGAGTTCGCTCTAGCTCCAGGATGCGCCAGAAGGTCACCGCATCTACTTTGAGGGCAACATTGTCTTTGGTAATGGCTTCCTGCTCTTTCGTATCCAGCACTTGCTCTTTGAGGGTGTCTTCCACGACCACTGAATCGATCAATGGCACAATAAAATTCAGTCCGGGACTCAGTTTACGGTTAAACTTGCCCAGGCGTTCGACCAACGCTTCATTCCCCTGATTAATAATTTTTGTCGAGCCAACCGTATAGCCGAGCGCAACTAATACTAGCGCAGCCAGGGGACCAAGCAATGAGTCCATAAATGTGCACTCCCAAATAAACAGACGAGCAGATAATCAACAGATAGCATCAGTTTAGCTGCGCTTCTGAGTTGCGATCCAAAATTATTGAGAATTTGAGCGATTGCAAACCGAAAATTTGAACGATCGAATCTGGACATTCTGAATCGGTTGGGCTTCGAGTTATATTTCTTAACTCTTGTCTTCTGCCGACTCACGGTAGATTTTATTGGCGATTGTGCGATAGTGGGTAGTTTTGTTCTACTTTGGGGCAATACCCCATTTTGTTGAGGTTCTGAACGATCGAATTGCTACTTTTGAGGCAAAAAAGATTCTTTACAATCGAAAACATAAAATTTACATTAGGTGCATTATTAATTTGGAAGAAGTTTAGGATGAGTGGTGAGAATCAAAGCTCGCTCAGTGCAGATAGGAGAAATTTTGGAAAGGCGCGATTTTCAGTCACCTTTTAGGTTTGACCCATTCATTTAATATTTCAGGAAGGTCAAGTGAGTCGTTTGGATTTTACTCAAGCAGAGCAACTTAAAGAAATTGGAGCTTACCTGGGGCAAGTTAGGCTACAGCAAGCAATTTCGCTGGAAGAAGTTGCTACTCGAACCTTTATTCCACTTCGTCTTCTCAAGGCTCTGGAAGCAGGGCAGGCAGATCCATTGCCTGAGCCTGTCTTCATTCAGGGATTTATTCGTCGTTATGCAGATTTGTTGGGTTTGGATGGGGCTGCGCTGTCGAAAGCTTTTCCAGCAAATCCGCTACCCGTTATCGTCGAACCTGATTCGCCTGAAGGCATGACAGTAACCGAGAGGGAACGTCCAGCAGTTGATATTCCCTTTTTCAAGATTTTTTTGATGGTACTGGCAGCAGCGGTATTGGGGGTGGCTGTTTACTTCATCAGTTCGTTGCGAAGTCAACCCAGAGTGGCCGACAGGGAGCCATCCAATTCCTCGGAGAAGGTGGATGCAGGCAATGCTCAGGATTCACCTCCATTAGTTCAATCTTCCGAGAAACCTACCTCGGTCATTAATGCAGAACCTCGACCTTCAGTCAGTCCTTCGGTTCTAAAAACGGCGAGCACGCCTTCACCAACACCTGTCAGTACTCCAACCGATGCACCCATTCAAGTGGCGATGGAAATCACTTCACCTTCTTGGGTAGAAGTAACCGTTGATGGTAAGTCAGAATTTGTTGGAAAGCTCGAGAAAGGTGCCCAAAAAACTTGGACTGCGAAGCAAAAGGTGGTGGTTTTTACAGGCAACGCGGGTGGGGTAAAGGTTGCTTTTAATCAGGGTGCACCTGAGGTGATGGGTAAGTCAGGGACACTTGCTGAAAAGACTTTTAGCTTAGAAAAGCCTGAAGCGGAGAAACCTGAAGCTGGGAACGGCAATTAAGAAAGGTGGGTTTGGCGCTAACTGCGCTGGACGGTTGCAACAATCCGATCGAGGCAGTTGGGACGGTAAAGTCCGGCTGGATATTGATCAATATGTTGAAAGATAGCAACGGGGGGGACGACCCGACAGGTAAAAAATTCGACAGCCGCTTTACCATCCGAAAAAATTCTGACTTTGGGAGAAAGGTCGGCAGGAACCTCGCCACGCCAATTCCAGGTCACCTGTGGGGGAGTTTCCTGGATAATGCGATGGTGCGTCCAATCGCAATGTCTTCCCAGTGCGCCAAATTCTTGCAGCTCTCGCAAAAGGATCGAAGCAATCACAAAAGAAGGGGCTGAGCGATCGCCCTCAATTGCCTCCATGAAATTTTCGAGTGCACCTTCGGGGTGGGGTGGGTAGTCGTAGTCACCACTGTTTGCCAAAGCTTTTTCGAGATTTGCAGTGGTACTGAGAGGTTCTGGCAATGCCCAAATGGCACCCATTCCATCTTCCTTAAATCGATGCAGATAGCTGACTAATCGCAAATTAGATTTCAGCTGCACACCCGGTAATTTAGTGATGGCTGCACCCGGATTGCTGGAACTCAGAAACCATTGCCCCTCTGTATTGGGAACATGGGAGGTTTCTTCTGGCAGTGTACCAATATTAAATAATCCTCCTAAATCAGCTAAGGACTCTGGTTCGGGAGGTTCGTCTGTCTCATTAAACGATATCCAAGTCTTCGGGTGATTCTCCGAATCTGGAAGTGCCAGGATAGTTTTGATGTATTTTCTAACTTTTTGAATCGCGTCAAAAGAAACTTTCTGAATTGACATTAACAACACTCAGTGTTTTAAGAAGGAAAAGCATTAACCATTAGGAATGTGTTCTGGATAAAAAGTGACTTGTACATATGCAGAAAAACATTAACCGACTTTTGTCAATCTGTAATCAAGAGTAAAAAATTTTATTTGTTGACTCATTGCAGAAAACCAGAAGAAAAAGAAGACATCTGAGGGGCAATATCACCCGTGCCGATAACAACGAGCGAATTTGGACTGCAATAGGAGAACAGAACGTCAACTTATGATATTTCGACTGGAAAACCTTATGTCACATCCAGGTAGAGAAAAGGTTTACCAAAGACAATCTCAGGATTGGGATCTGAGGCTATGTCACCAGCATGACATGTTTCTTGAAGGCAAGTGGAATCAAACTTAAACACTAGTTAAGTGCAATTGATTCACTCAGCAATCAAAACAGCGGATTCCCTCTCTCAATTTTGCAAGCTTATATCGATATTTCCGGAGAAGCTTGCAAAATTGGACTAAAGTTGAAATTTATCTTGAAAATAAAAATTTATCTAGTCAGGTTAAAAACTAATTTTAACGCGTGGGATTGATGATGGAAGTGCAGAAACGCTACCAACGACCGCCGTCTCCGCCCCCATCACTGCCCCCGCCTCCAAAGTTTCCGCCACCTCCATCTCCAGAGTTTCCACTACTTCCGCCTGGATCAAATCCTATTTCTGATAGAGAAAGATAGGGAATTAGCTCCTCAAACTCTTGATGATAATCACAACAGCGACATTGTTCTTTGACGTAACGCTTGCCAGGTATCTGGGGCAGAGGTTCTTGCAACAGTTCTCTGTGGGAATTATGGAATGGGATTTACCTTGCCTACGAAGAAGTGTCCCACGCTCCGATCTGGAATCTGGATTTTGTTGAATGGAGCCAGGAGGATTTTGAAAACCATGCCAGTTTTTTACTTTTCCAGGCGGACCGCATACCACTGAAAATATTGTCCTGGACCCAAATCCAATTCACAGGCAGTATCCAAAAGGTATTGTGCCTGTTCAGCGATCGCCGAAATTTTTTGTAAATCTCTGGGCAAGTCGGACTGCAAAGGTTCCAAAACTTCCGTCAGTTTTTGTAGCATTTCTTCTGCCGTCAAAAATTGTTCTGGCTGATTGGGTTCTAGTAGTACAAAGGTGTTGTGCTCGTAAAAGCGGGGATCTGACATGGGAATAGGCGATAGGGTGGGAAAGGTTGTCGGAAAAGGGAAAGAGGTCAGCAGGCGATCGGCTTTTTAGACTCTACCGCCTAGCAGGCAAGCGATCGGGAATAGCAAATATTCCAGAAAAAACAGTTTCCAAATGAATTGATAAAAGTCAGCGATCGCGGTTTGGCTTTGCAAATTGACTCGCAGGCTGCGTAACCCCAAAACACCGAGCAATAACAGATGAGTCGTGACTAAAAAAGGAAGGTTGACAGCGGGAGACAGCCAGATACTCGCCAGCCCCATACCCAAGTAGCAACTGGTTAATACCCATCGGGAGAGATTAAAAACGGCTTGCTGTCCCAGTGTCAAAGTGAGCGTGGTGATGTTGTATTGCCGATCGCCCTCAGTGTCAGGCATGTCTTTGAAAATGGCGATTGCAAACGTAAACACTAGAATAAACGCGGTCAATGCCCAAACCTGCGGCAGGATGGGCAAACCGTTATGAAAATGGAGAAACAGTCCCAAATTGACGATCGCCCCTCGCACCGTGAAAATGCAGAGCGATGCCCACAACGGAAAGCGCTTCAAGCGAATGGGAGGAAGCGAATAGGCCGTGCCAATCATGAGACTGATCCCCACCGTGGCTAGCAAAAATTTCCCTTGCCAGAAGGCGATGAGGAGTGCCAGCGCTCCCGTTATTGCCACGATCGTCCAGGCCTGATGTTTAGAAAATTCACCCGATGCCAGCGGTAAATGGGGTTTATTGATTCGGTCGATCGCGACATCCTCAATCTGATTTAGCCCCACAATGTAAACATTGCCGCAGAGACAGGCGAACAGCGTCGGGATCAGGCATGAAAAGGAAGGGCTTGCCAAAGAACGAGTCTCTGCTAAGGCAATCAAAAAGACGCCAGTCACACTCAAACTAGTGCCGATGATGGTGTGGGGCCGCGAGAATTTCCAGAAAGCAGATAGCCAAGGGAAAAGGTGCCCCCATGCACGGATTCGATCGGGGGAACCGGATGCCGCAGAGGTTTTTGATGAAAGGCGGCTCATTCGTATTTCCTCCCACACAACACACCGAACCGGATTAACCCTTGCTGATAGCCGCGTCGCATCAGATTGAGGGAAAGGGCTGCCTGGATCGTTGTCCAGCCCGATCGCAGGAGTCCAACGATCGCAAGCGGGTTAAAAGCAGAGTCAATGACCACATCCCAAAAGGGAGCAACCGCAGTAGACCAATCAGCAGTGCGAATATTTTTTAGAGGTAGATCTTTGGCAATTTGCTCGTATTCTGGCAAAGAGATGACATAGGGTAGGCAGTAGACCCGATAGATGTCTGCCAGATGCCGTTGTTCATCTTCTGTCAAAGGCTGGAGATGGGTAGGGCGATGACACCAGGTTGCCATAATGAAGGTACCTCCAGGTTTGAGGACTCGGCAACATTCTTGCAAAAACTGGGCTTTGTCGGGCATATGTTCACCGCTTTCTAAAGACCAGACCAGATCAAAAGATCCATCGGCAAAGGGCATTGCCAGCGCATTGGCAACCTGAAAGCTGGCGTTGGGTAAGGTGGAGTTTGCCATGCCAAAGGTGGTTGCCCGCTCAGTTGCGCGATTTGCCTGAACGGGGCTTAGGGTAATGCCGATCGCGGTTGCGCCAAATTTTTGTGCCAAATACAGCGAACTGCCCCCGATGCCGCAGCCCACATCCAAAATTTGCTCAGCCTGTTGCACTTCTGCCCAGTGAAGTAATTCTTCAATCAAGTCAATTTGAGCTTGTCGTCGGTCTTTGCGTTCAGTGCCCTCTGCGCCATAGTAGCCATGGTGCATGTGTTCGCCCCAGACCTTTTCCCATAAATCGGAAGAGGCATCATAAAATTGCTGAATTTGTTGGTACAGCGTTGAAGTCATCAAAATTCCCATGATTACGCTTGCGAATCTTTCAGAATTGTAAAGGTGGAGTCCTGCGTAGGGACTTCTTCCTTGGGGGCATTTTTATCACTCTGTGATCGTAGAATTTCGTAATTACGATCGCATAATACTGATCAGCTTCCTTACTTTTCTGCTCTCATGACCGTTTCTCGTTCGATTTGTCTAGGCTTTTTGGCTGTGATTGCCGTGGGTACACTCCTTCTCATGTTGCCACTTTCAACGACTGAGCAGGGTTGGGACTGGAATACTGTGATTGTGGCTTTATTTACTGCAACTTCGGCTGTCTGTGTAACGGGACATGCGGTTGTAGACACAGGGACTTATTTTTCTGGGCCAGGCCAATTTTTTATTGTGGCGCTGGTTCAGATAGGGGGGTTAGGCTATATGACGGCTACTACATTTTTATTGCTGCTGTTGGGACGCAAGTTTAAGCTCCGGGATAAGATTGCAGTTCAGCAAGCCCTCGATCGCGGGGAAATGCAGGGAGCCAAACAGGTGATTCGTTCGATTATTGCAACCACCTTAATCTTTGAAATTACAGGAATTTTTTTATTGCTGGTCGTGTTTGTTCCAGATTATGGTTGGGGGCATGGGTTGTGGTTGTCCATATTTCACAGTGTAAGTGCCTGGAATAATGCTGGATTTAGCCTATTTCCTAAAAACTTGATCGGCTATCAATCTTCTTTATTGCTGAATCTAGTCATTACGGGACTGATTGTCTTAGGTGGAATTGGTTATGAGGTCATTTTCGAGCTTTATCTGTGGTCTCGCGATCGCCTGTTTAAGTTCCCAGAGCGCGTTTGCTTTTCTCTCAATTTCAAAGTGGCAGTGAGTACGACCCTGATGTTGTTAGGCATCGGGACACTTGCCTTCTTTTTTGTGGAGCTGCCAAATCCCCATACCTTAGGATCAATGGACATGGGAACCCGTTGGCTAGCTGCCTGGTTTCAAGCAGTAACTCCGCGAACGGCAGGGTTTAACACGATCGAAATCGGTAAAATGACCACTGCGGGTCTGTTTATTACAATCGCCCTGATGTTTATTGGGGGGAGTCCGGGGGGGACCGCTGGGGGGATAAAAACCACCACGTTGCGCGTATTGACCAGTTGTACAAAAACCATTTTGCAAGGGAAAGAAGAGGTTCATCTGTACGAACGCGAAGTCCCCATCTCTCTAATTCTGAAAGCTGTTGGAGTGTTGGTAGGGTCTTTTGCCACAGTAATTATCATGACCATCTTGATTTCCCTATCCGATCGACACTTCGACTTCATTCGTCTCTTATTTGAAGTGGTCTCGGCGTTCGGTACTGTAGGGCTTTCTACCGGCATTACAGCAGAACTGAGTTTGTTTGCAAAACTGGTTCTAGTAGTCACGATGTACATCGGTCGGGTTGGGGTTCTCTTGCTAATGGCGAGTATTTTGGGCGATCCTAAACCGAGTTCCGTTCGCTACCCAGAAGAAAATCTCTTGGTCGGCTGAATGGAGGGGCAGGGTTGTTGATACGCTAAGAGGATAGTTTAAAAGTCCTTTTGCAAGTAGCAACAGACACGATCCTCTTAAATCCTCCTATCTCCTGCGACGAGACCTCGCCAAACAATAGCGGGACTTTGAGGCTGATTCCCCCTTTTTTTCTAGCGCAGCGGTGCGCTAGCATCAGGATTTTGGGAATTGCTGAGTGCTCAACATCACAGCGAACACTGTTTCAAACAATCTCTAAGAAAATCCTGAGAAATCTGGTATCAAGGCAGGTGCCATTCATCCGTAGAACTTTAATAACAAGCCCGGAGTTAATGTGTGAATTTGTCGTCTCTTAGTTTCTTTCGTAGCTTACGGCAAGACAATAAGCATTTTGCAGTGATTGGTTTGGGGCGTTTTGGGCGAGCCGTATGTGCCACCCTGCACCAAATGGGATACGAGGTGATGGGAGTTGACTCAGATGATAAAAGAGTTGCCCAGGCTTTGACAGATAATATTGCCGTGCGGGCAGTTCAACTCGACTCGACCGAACCCGCATCACTCCGAGAGGCAGGGATTTTTGAGATGGATACGGTGATTGTAGCGATCGGCAACTATGTTGAGGAAAGCGTCATTACCACCCTTAATTTGAAAGAAGCTGGGGTCTCTCATGTCGTTGCCAAAGCCTCTTCCCAAATTCATGAAAAGCTATTGCGAAAAGTAGGGGCAGACCATGTGGTATTTCCAGAACATGAAATGGGATGCACCTTAGCACGAACGTTGACCCGACCGAACATTTTGGAACGGTTTGAACTAGATCCGGACAACAGCATTGTGGAAGTATTGGTGCCTGAAGAATTTCATGGCAAAACGATTGCAGAACTGAAACTGCGCTCCAACTATGGGCTGAACCTGTTGGCAGTGAGCCAGGATGGCAGGTTTGAAATCAATCCCACTGCCGGAAGACCGTTACAAAAAGGCTCTGTAATGGTGGTGATTGGTTGTAATAAAAATATTGATCGCCTACCGATTTAGGAAAAGGTTTGAGTGTTTTGATATTGGGCATCTCCTGGATTTCTAGAATTGCCCTTGTTTCAATGCGTTGAATTATTGAGGTGATTTTGCAAGAATCACAATGCGATTATCGACCCAGTCAATTTCACGTGGGTAGAGCCATAGGGGTGAGGCAGCAGAACTGCGATCGAAGGCAATTTTATAAGAGGTAGACTGTTGTAATAGAGAATTGAAAAACTGTTGCATCGTGGGATAGAGCTGCTGTTTCAGCGCGTCTTTAGTGAACCGCTCGTAATAGAGAGAACCTATGGCAACATAATCTGGATTGCGTTGTTGTAATTGCTCGATCGTATACCATTGCAAGTTTTCTTTTTCTTGTGCTTCAGTTCCTTCTTTTAAGGTCACCATGGACAACATCCAGGGATCATCTTTGAAGATTTCTAAAAATAATTTCCTACGTCCGGATATATTGGGCATTCGCACATCTTTAACGTTGACACCAGATATCTCACTCCAGCCCACCGTATAAGGCGTAGACTCAATCAGGCTCTTGGCAGGAACAGTAGCTTTAAACCAATCTCGCGAAGCCATGCGAGAGTCTTCCAGAAAACGACTACCGACATGAAAACTCGCGATCGAATTATAGACAACTAGTAAGGTTAAACCAGTCACTAAGAGCGTTTGTTTTTTCTCCAATTTTTGCCACAGAGCACCTGAAATCATCATCCAAAAGGGAACGATCGGCATAACAAATCGCACTTCTAAACGGGGAAAATCACCAAATTTGTAGTAGTACAACAAAAAGGCTGATAGCAATAACAAAATCCCTTTTTTGGTATTTTCACTCGTTATATCTTTGGCAGTAAGAAGGAAGTAGAAAGAGAACAAAAAGGCAATTCCAAAAATAATAGAAACAGGAAAGCCAATAATTTCTGGAAAAAGGGCAAAAAATTTGAGGTAGCTATGAGTGGTAGCAGGTGTGCCATCGTATACCGGAGTCACTTTGTAGTTGTACCAAAACCAGGCAATAAATTTTTGAAAAGTGATAATGGCAAACGGATTTCCGAATAGGAAGCCGACCACAATCATGGCTAATCCCAGAATCAGCTTTTTGCTCAAAATTGCGGCACGCCAGGTTGCCCACGATCGCGGTTTCTCGATGAGTAAATGAGCTGCCAAGATTGCGATCCCCAGTCCTAATCCGTTGTACTTAGTTGCAGTAGCAAGTCCGGTAAAAAAACCAGCCAAAAGATAGCTGCGAATATTACCTTGTAAAGCAATACTTTGAGCAAAAAAGAACGCAATCAACATGCAAAACACCAAGGGGGTATCAGCCGTTAAATAATGCGCTTCGACAATGAACCCAGCGCTGGTGGCGTAAACCAGCGCCACGATGCGGGCAGAAAATCGTCCAAAAAAGCGATCGGTAATCCGAAAGACTAGGGCGATCGATCCCAAAAACATGAGAATGACTAAAAACCTGGACCAGAGCAACCTGGTCATTTGTAAATCGGGTACGGTGCCCGAAAATTTCTGAATAACTTTCTCTAAAATTTGAAAAGGATAAACGGATAAGAAATAGTGAAAATAAGTTACAAGCGGAGGTTTCTGAAAATTCGTCGGTTCAAAGGGCAAAGCTCCTCGTCGGAAGAGATTACGGAAAGCCATCTGATCCGGGTTCCACTCTTCTGACCAACCCCAGTAAATGCCATGTAGAACGAAGACAAATCCCAGAATCAGGGCGATCGCAAGAAAGATATCAATTTTGTTTAGTTTGAATTGACTCAAGATGCCGTTTGGAAACGGTTTAGACTCTGTTGTGCCCGTCATACGATTGCGTTGGGAATGGGTTAAGCAGTCAGTTCACGCATCTGGCGATCGCCATTCAACCTAGCATAATCACCTAACCGGAACTGAAATTGCAGTCTGAGATTTCATGCAAACTTCAAGCCCAATCGGTACTTTACCGGATTCGGTCTGTGAATCTTTGCAATAATAAGCCTTGGCTGTGAGCAATTATAAAGCGGTTTAATTCGTATCCTGCGATGTCAAATCGTTGTCCTAAAGAAAAAATGGCTGTGGTCTACTAATCAAACGATTCTTGGCAGGACGCGACCCATGAGCTTATCGCTATATTTTCTACGCCACGGAGAAACCATTTACAGCCGCAGTGGTGGGTTTTGTGGGGAACTGGACCCCGAACTCACGCCATGTGGGCATCAAATGGCAGAGGCTTTTGCTGCCACCTATAGCACGCAGCCTTGGACTGCGGTGTTTGCTAGTCCAATGCAACGAACGATCGCCACTGCCACGCCTTTATGCCAAGCAATTGGCATGGAAATGCAACTGCGAGATGGCTTAAAGGAAATTAACTATGGTGCATGGGAGGGACAGACCCAAGAATTTGTGAAACAGCATTATCTTGACGAATACATTCGTTGGATGACGGAGCCTGCCTGGAATGCTCCCACAGGCGGTGAAACCGCGGTTCAGATTGCCAGTCGATCGGCGTTGGTCATTGCAGAAATTGAGCAAAAATACACCAGTGGCAATGTTCTGGTGGTATCCCATAAGGCAACGATTCGGATTATGCTCTGTAGCTTGTTAGGCATTGATTTGGGACGCTATCGCGATCGCATCAATGCCCTAGCAGGCTCCGTGAGTATCGTCAAGTTTGGCGAACATGGTCCCTTGTTGGAAGTTTTGGGCGATCGTCACTACATGGGCGACTCCTTACGCAATTTGCCAGGAACATAGAGCGAGAAAAGAAGTGAAACACAATTCAGCGGCGCTGCAAAAATCGATTACGCTAAAAAATCCTTTGTAAAAAAATCTGTTGTAACTGACATTACCCCAACCATGACGCAAAGCACTGCAAACTAGCTTTTTCGGATGAAAAATGATTTCTTTTCGTGGTTCAAGAAACTTCAAGCTTTGCCCTGCAAGTCATGCGCAGTTTTTCTGCACGTCTGCACCGTCTCAAAACGTCGAATCTCAGTTGAAAAAATAGAGACAAAAAAGGAGGAGATAGATTACCGCAGGAATGCTCCTCCAGCATTTCTCTCTCCTCATTTCCTCCAACGGAGGAATCAATTTGCTCCAATTGCCGATCAATAGGCAATTGATTTTTACAAACCAGAGCCTGATACAAACAATGGTCTAGAGAGCGCCAATGTTAGAAAGTCCTAAAATGGCACCCGCTCCCAAAATGTGACCAAAACTGGCTGCTCCCAGTAAACCGGGTAAGCCAAAACCACCAAACAGTTCGGGGGAAGGCAGAGCAGGGTCTGCATTGGGGATTTTAACGGTGTATTTCGCGAACGCGATTGCGATGATGTTGGAAATAATCATCACAATCGCGACTGTGGGGCTCCAATCAGAGGCTCTGGCAGCCACAGCCAGTAAGGGTGAAGTCAACAATTGAGTTTCTCCTTTGACTTATTAACGCTTGATAGCTTAGTGAGAATTCTTACCAAAAAAAATGAGTCCACAGGTTGATCCTGCATTAATAGTTAACATTTGCATGTCTGAGTAGTTTGAACATCTAAAAATCTAGTTCACCTAAGTAGGTAGCCCTAATTAATTGGAAGAAAGGGGTTTGGGGCTGCGCCCCCAGGCAAGAGGTTTTAACCCCCTCCACCCCCAAACACATCTTCAATAATTTAATTTAGCCCCGCTACTTATTCTGATAGGAATTTCTGATAGGAATTGCAAGTGATGAAAATTCTGGTACTAAATGCTGGATCGAGTAGCCAAAAAAGCTGCTTGTACGAGTTGGGGGATAGTTTACCTGAGACGGCTCCACCTCCTCTGTGGGAAGCCCAGATCGACTGGAGCTATCAGGCTGGCAAAGCCGAATTGCAGGTCAAGACAGTCCAGGGACAGCGCATGGAAGCGACGTTGACACCAGCATCCCGCTCTGAAATGACGGTACAACTATTGCAGACGCTCTGGCAGGGCACGACCCAAGTTATTGAGCAGCCTAACGAAATTGATCTGGTCGGACATCGAGTGGTCCACGGCGGGCAAGCTTATCAGCAAAGTACAATCATTACTCCAGACGTAAAAGCTGCGATCGCCCAACTAGCGGATTTTGCGCCCATCCACAATCCAGTGAATTTAGAAGGCATTGAGGCGATCGAGCAAATTTTAGGAACTGTGCCTCAAGTCGCAGTTTTTGATACCGCTTTCCATGCCCAAATGCCCGCAGCAGCTACCGTTTATCCGGTGCCTTATGACTGGCTGGAACAGGGAATTCGTCGCTATGGCTTCCATGGCATCAGCCATCAGTATTGTGCCTACCGCGCAGCCCAGCTCTTGGGGCAAGATTTGCAAAATTTGCGCCTCATCACCTGTCACTTGGGCAATGGTTGTTCCCTGGCTGCCATCCGTCAAGGGCAAAGTATCGATACCACCATGGGATTTACGCCTCTGGAAGGATTAATGATGGGAAATCGATCGGGTTCGATTGATCCGGGTATTTTGATTCACCTGTTGCGACAGGGCGAACTCACAGTTGATCAGATCGACGATCGATTGAACCGTCACTCTGGACTGTTGGGTATCTCTGGCGTTTCTAACGATGTGCGGCAAATTGAGTCGGCGATCGCTGCCGGGAATGCACGTGCCCAACTCGCGCTCGATGTTTACATTCATCGTTTGCGATCGTACATAGGAGCGATGCTTGCCAGCCTGGGTGGACTTGATGTGCTGGTCTTTACAGGGGGTGTGGGGGAAAATGCGGCGACAATTCGCGCGGCTGCTTGTGAACCCTTCGCCTTTTTGGGACTTCACCTTGATTTCGCCAAAAATTCTGTCCATCCTATCGATCAAGACATTGCGACTCCAGATTCAACCGTGCGGGTACTGGTCATTCATACCCAAGAAGATTGGACGATCGCTGGCGAAAGTTGGCAACTCTTTCAGAGTCAGTACCATCAGCGGTGATCAATTCTTCCAGGCTTATCTATCCAGGCTTTCACCCGCTTTAATCCAAATGAATGATATAGGAACTGTGATTTCAGCCAGGTGAGAGATGAACTTTTGATAGAAATCCCGCTTTCGAGAATTGGTTAAGAGGAGATTAAGGTACTCTGGAAGTTTACAGTGTACCTCAATGGAAATCTGGACCCAACCCCATCGTGTTAGGAGGTAGAAGAGTGAACCGTGATATGCATGATTTTCTATATCCCCGTGCTCGCTACCAGGGACCGTTCAAGCCAGAGCATTTAGTTTTTAATGCCAACTTGCAAGAATTTGCCCAGCGCGTCGGTTACATTTCTAACCTGCAAACCGCGGGCAAAATTTCTCCAGAGGAGTCTTATCAGCAAATCAAGTCTCTATGGAAACAAGTTAAAAAAAGTAAAAAGCTGCTCGAAATTGGTAACGAGAACAGGTAAAGTCGCAACCCTTTATAAAATTCTTCAGTTTTGCCAGCGATCGCTGATTTTCTCCTACAATTCATGCCAGTTCCGTGGAGATACCCACTGTGAGATCACTCGTTCGTTTGGGACTGGCACTGCTCATCATGCTGTTTGGTGTAGTGAGCTATTGTAGCAACACGGTCGATAATCCGATTACTGGAGAAAAACAACGGGTGCAGCTTTCAGCCAAGCAGGAAGTTGCGCTGGGTTTACAAGCCCGACAGAAGATGGCAGCCCAATATGGGGGGCTATATCCCGACAACACATTGCAACAGTATATTGATCAAGTGGGTGGGCAGCTTGTCCAGCACTCTTCCGTCTCGCAATCGCCCTATCCTTTCGAGTTTCATCTGCTGCGCGATCCCCAAACAATTAATGCTTTTGCCCTGCCTGGAGGTCAGGTGTTCGTTACTGCTGGCTTACTTCGGCAACTTTCTTCCGAAGCGCAATTAGCAGGTGTATTGGGGCATGAAATCGGTCATGTGGTTGCCCGCCATGGCGCAGAACACTTGGCAAAGCAACAACTCGGTACTGCGATCGTCACCGCGGTGGGTGTTGCAGCTAGTAATGATGATGATGGGGGACGACGAGCCGCTGTGCTAGCTCAAGCTGTCAATCAACTCGTAAGTCTTCGCTATGGACGCGAAGACGAATTGGAGAGCGATCGCCTGGGCTTCCGCTTTATGACAGAAGCCGACTACGACCCCAGAGGCATTTTGGAATTAATGAAAATCTTAGGAGCATCCCGACAAGGCGGCGCCCCCCCGGAATTTTTTAGTACCCATCCGAATCCGGCTAATCGACTTGCCTTGCTCCAGGAAATGATTCAGAAAGCTTATCCCAATGGGGTGCCCAGTAATCTGAAAGATGGGCGGGAGCAGTTCGCACAGGTCGTCAATGGTCGATTTTAAAGGACAGGGACAAAGAAGTGATGGCGGAATGGGTGCAGAAGAGAGATCAAGTTTAATAGTTCAAAGCCGTTGACCTAGACCTCAGTGGGGGATGTTGCTCGCTTGCTGTTGATTACCAATATCCATTGATTTCCCCTCTGAATTCGATCGCTGACTGCTCATTACAAATCCTGTGAATACTTCTAGCACGCTGAAGTCGCAATTTGCGATCGAACAACAATATCAACGCATTCGCAAAGAATTAGTTGGTGGCGCACTTTCATTAGGAGCAGTTTTTTTCTTGGGCACGACCTGGTATCACGTGATTGAAGGTTGGCGCTGGATAGATGCTGCTTATATGACCGTCATTACCCTGGCAACCGTGGGTTTCTTGGAGGTTCACGAACTGGGCGATCGGGGGCGTTTATTTACCATTACTCTGATTTTGTTGGGGGTGGTGAGTATTGGTTATATTGTCAATCGGTTTACCGAAGCCCTGATTCAGGGATACTTTCAGGCAGGTATTCGGCAACAGCAACAACAACGATTGATGGAATCTCTCTCTGAACACTACATCATCTGTGGCTTTGGGCGTATGGGCCGTCAAACTGCTCTGGAGTTTAAGTCGGAAGGCGTGCCGTTTGTAGTCAGCGATTCTGACCTTGAACCCATCCAGTTTGCCCAACAATTGGGCTATCCCTGTTTGCAAGGGGATGCCACCCTCGATGGCACCTTACTACGACTGGGAGTAGAGCGGGCAACTTGCATCATTGCAGCCTTGCCCTCTGATGCTGAAAACCTCTATACCGTGCTCTCCGCTAAGACGTTGAATCCGGCGATCCGGGCAATTTCGCGTGCCAGTAATGAAGAAGCCGTGCAAAAACTCCAACGGGCTGGAGCGGATGCGGTGATTTCGCCTTACATTACTGGAGGAAAACGCATGGCAGCAGCGGCTTTGCGTCCCCAGGTGATGGATTTTGTGGATGGCATTCTTTCCGGATCTGACCGTACTTTCTATATGGAAGAGTTTGAAATTGATACCCATAACTGTCCACATATTGGGGAGTCTTTGCGAGAAGCCCGATTGCGATCGCGATCGGGGGCTTTAGTTCTGGCTATTCGTAGAACCAACGGACAACTCATTAGCGGTCCAACCGCAGATTCACACTTGCTATCGGGGGATCACCTGATCTGTATGGGCACCGCCGAACAACTCCAACGGCTCAACCAAATTCTCTGTCCGATGCGTACCGATGCGCCTCGTCCGCCCCGCCAAGGTTAGTTCATGATGACTGTTCCGAACTCCTGCTCCTGTCCATCCTTAACATGGGTGATACTGAGTCGCTTTGTCAGTCAGATTGTTAAGAAATCCTTGCTTTTCCTTTCGATGGAGGTGTAATCCCTTCAAAAGTTGCTGAGAAAGCGACGAAGGACTATCGTAAAGTTATATGAAATCGTTTTCAGAATACGCACCATGACCAGCCGGATTCTGTATGTTCGCCTTCCCTGTAATCCCATCTTTCCGATCGGGGTTGTGTATTTAGCCGATCATGTTCACAAGCTTTTCCCTCAGGTAGAGCAGCGGATTTTTGATCTGGGCACCGTACCGCCGTTAGATTTTGCCGCGGCACTCGATGCTTGCATTGATGAGTTCAAGCCAACCTTGACGGTATTTTCTTGGCGAGACATTCAGATTTATGCTCCGGTGGGGGGGCGAGGGGGCAATCCGCTGCAATATACGTTTGAGTTTTTTTACGCCTCGAATCTGCTCACCAAACTGCGGGGTGCCTTCGGCTTGGTTCGTATTGCCGCTAGCTATTATGGAGAACTTTGGCGCAACTTAGGCTTAATTAAACGTGGGGCAAAACGCGCTAAGAAATATCACGCCAAAGCGCGAGTAATTGTGGGTGGAGGAGCGGTAAGCGTCTTTTATGAGCAGTTGAACAAAAGTTTGCCGCAAGGGACGATCGTTTCAGTGGGTGAAGGTGAAGCGCTCCTCGAGAAATTTTTGAGAGGACAAGCCTTTGATGATGAGCGATGTTATGTGGTTGGTGAAACTTCGCCGCGCGATCACATGGTCAATGAGGTGCCCACCCCGATCGAGAAAACCGCTTGCAACTACGACTATGTTCAGTCTATCTGGCATGACTTTGACTATTATCTACAGGCTCAAGATTTTTACGTCGGCGTCCAAACCAAACGTGGCTGTCCCCATAACTGTTGCTACTGCGTCTATACGGTGATCGAAGGTAAACAGGTACGGATTAACCCTGCGGATGAGGTGGTAGCAGAGATGCGCCAACTGTACGATCGCGGTATTCGCAACTTCTGGTTTACCGACGCCCAGCTCATTCCCGCCCGGAAATACATGGATAGTGTTGCGGACTTGCTTCAGAGAATTCTGGTAGCAGGCATGACGGACATTCACTGGGCAGCCTACATTCGAGCCGATAATCTGACCCCTCAGCTGTGCGATCTGATGGTCAAAACGGGAATGAATTATTTTGAGATTGGTATTACCAGTGGCTCTCAGGAACTCGTCCGCAAAATGCGGATGGGCTATAACCTGAGAACTGTGTTGGAAAACTGTCGGGATTTGAAAGCAGCGGGTTTCAATGATCTGGTTTCTGTGAATTACTCCTTTAATGTAATTGACGAAACGGTGGAAACTATTCGCCAGACGATCGCCTATCACCGCGAACTGGAGAAAATCTTTGGAGCAGACAAAGTAGAGCCAGCTATCTTTTTTATTGGCTTGCAACCCCACACGCACCTGGAGGAATATGCCTTCAAACATGGCATTTTGCGTCCGGGCTACGATCCTATGAACATTAAGCCCTGGACAGTGCGTAAGTTGCTATGGAATCCAGAACCTTTGGGATCTTTTTTCGGTGAAGTCTGCTTGCAAGCCTGGCAGCAAAATCCCCATGATTTTGGTCGAGAAGTGATGACAATTTTGGAAGCCAGATTGGGACAGGCTGACTTGGAATCAGCGCTTACTGCTCCGATCTCGCCTGAGAAAAAAATCCCTGCTTTATCGTTCTAGCTTGCTTTTAAAACCCGCTTAGCCCTTTAATTCGTACTTTAAGAAAATCATGTTGGAAGGTTCGATTTTACAAACGCTGGGTCAGTCACACCAACCCGGGCAACCCGGCAAAAGACCGCTCAACTTCGGGGTCTACTACAAAAATACATTGGTGGCACTGTGTCATGCCCTAGAAGATGCGGTTTTGTCTTCTAGCAGTTCTCCTCTGATGGTTACTGCCTTTCAGCGGGGCAAGTGGTACTTACAGGAAGCAGAACGCTATGCAGAAATTGCCCAATGTGCTCGTCAGATTGTGATTTTGGCATCGCCGGATACGGGCTTTGTCGAACATCCAACCAGCCAAATGCCAAATGTTAGTTTGGTTGGGCTTGAACCTGGTGATCCAGTTGCCCAGGAGTGGCATTTGATGATTTTGTCACCCAGTTATGCGGCAATGGTGTTATGTCAAGAGTTGTCTGCGGCAGACTACGGCACACAGAAATTACCCACCGAAGATCGGGAACGCAAATTCTACGGGTTCTGGACCTTTGAGGCAAACCTGGTGCAAGAAACGATGGAACTGGCGATCGCCCATGTGGGTCGCTATGACCCTGAACTGCAAGCCCAGTTGACCGAACAACTCCAAGCGATCGCGACCGAGGCACAGACGGCAGTACAAGACGAGCTAGGACCAGTTGTGACCCGCGTGATCGATTATCTCCAGCATAGCCAACAGGATCTCAACCTACCTTTGCGATCTCAGCGTGCAGTTTCTCTCGGTCAGCCTATCCTGGATAACAACTTGGTTTCTAATGAAATTCAGGCATGTCTTCGCATGGCACAGTTGACCGACCAGGCAGATACGCTTAACCCCAATGCTGCAGCGGAAGTGGCAGCGCTGACAGAAGCTATTAGCCAGTTGCTTGATTTACCTGTCTGGCAAGTGAACCGCCTGCGTCTGGCGGGGCTGTTACATCGTTTGGCTCCCTTGCAACGCGATGAAAGCCGACTGAGCGCCGGTGTCGCACGCTATTCTGATACAGACACAGATGAACCTCCCAGTTGCCCACTGGTGCCGGGCGCGCAAGTGTTGCGAACCATGTCCCGCTTACGGGCGATCGCGACTATCATTACGCATCAGACAGAATGGTGGAATGGGAGTGGACAGCCCGCAGGTTTGGCTGGGGATGAAATTCCATTAGAGTCAAGAATATTAGGTTTGGTGGTTGCCTTCCAGCAAAACGTGACGCAATGCCGTGTCGTCGAAGGTAAACCCATTGATGTGGCTTTAACCGAAGCCCTGAGCGTTTGTCAGACCCAGCAAGGGGTTCACTGGGACCCAAAACTTGTTGATACTCTAGAACTGCTGGTAAATGGCTTGTGTCAGGGGTTGAGTTTACCAGCCGGTTCGCCCAAAATTGCGGCGGGGATGTGGTTACTAGATTCTCATTGTGAAGAAGATTTACTAGGTTTTTATACCGAAAAAAGTGGGGTAACCATTAATCGACCCTGATTTCTGGCGAGTCGGAATGGATTCTCTCGATCGCCTCCCCCCAAAATGCGTCTTCTCAGCAATGGTTACTTCAAGAATTGGACTGTTTAAACATTGGACTTTCGGCGATGGAGGACAGACAATTGATTGAAAGACATTAACCCCTTGAATCGATAGACTGTGACGCTTACATTTAGCGTCTAAAATCACTCCTCTGAACTTTCGTAAAAGACCGACTCCCAAAACTGATGGACATTGCCGCAATACGTTCAGGAAAGCTCAAGCATCTTGCAGGGGCAGATTTGGAAGACGAAGATTTCTCCAATCTTTCCCTACAAGGCGCAAATTTTTCAGGTGCTCGACTGACTGGAGCCGATTTTACCGGCGCTAATTTGTGTGGTGCTTGTTTTGATGGGGCAAAGCTCATTAGCTGCCGTTTAGTCGGTGTCGATTTGCGGGCGAGTTTAATAGGCGCAAATTTGATGCAGGCTGACTTGACCGAAGCCGATCTGCGTGGCAGCAACTTGCGTGGGGCAAATTTGATGCGATCGACCCTGACGCGTGCCACCTTTGCCGGAGCCTTTCTCAGTGGTGCCAATTTAATGGGAGTCAATTTACAAGGTGTTGATCTGCGGGGGGCGGATCTGCGGGGGGCAAATCTCAGTAATGCCAATTTGCAAGGGGCGGATTTGCGCCAGGCAGACTTGCAAGGTGCACTCTTGAGTGAAGCCAATCTGGAAGAAGCCGACTTGCAAGGAGCCAATCTGGCAGGGGCAAACCTCACGGGTGCCAATCTCCTCTGTGCTGATTTGGACGATGCAAATTTAGAAGGGATTACTCTGGCAGGCACCTGTTTAACGGGGACTTCTCTAGCACCCTTAACAACCCCTCTGGATCTCAAAATTCCTTTAAAAATGGCTGAGGTCGATCGGGCTTCACTCCCCGATGCGTCCTCTGAGATCGGATAAAAAACTAATCTGCTCAGGTTTGTATTACAGCCGTTTTAATTTGTCCGCATCTCTATGGCTTGGCATATTGCCGCATCAAGAGCGCAATCGTTCCCATAAATAGCAATCCCGTGACGCTGGATAAAGGGTTTTTATCAATACCCGTTAACCACTCCGGCACTCGCTGGGTGTACTGCACCAACTGGCCGACATCGATAACGTAGTAAACCCAGACCAATCCAGCGTGCAAACCGATCGGCAGTCCCAAAAGTCCGCGTTTGGGATGCCTGGGATGGTGGCTCGATCGCTTTGCCCAGACCATTGCTATGCCAAAAAGTAATAAGGTAGGCAGAGCAAACACCATGCGGAGAGCGTCCTCCAGCGGTTTAATCAGATGCATTAGCGCAAAAATGCTGCTATTTAACCAAAGGACGCTCTGGGATGAATAATCTCGCTGCAGCTCATCTAATAGCCAACCGCGAAAGAGTAGCTCTTCTACAAAGCCAATCAGCAACGCCATCAGCAACCCTTCGAGCAGGATGCGGGGTAAGGGCAGGGTCGGAGATTTCCACACCAGCCAGCCCAATGTCTCCTGTAATCCGAACAAAGCCACCAGGCTGCATGAGCTAAACCCCAGTCCTAAGAGCAAATTTTGTCCATTCTGCCAGGTACACCGCAATCCATAGCTTTGCAGCAAGCCCGATTCGCAGTAAACATATCGCCCCCAAATTTGCACTAAGACGATAAATTCGATGTAGAGCAGTGCCATCGTCACAATGCTGACCAGGTTGCGATAGCTGACTAACCCGTAAATTGGTGCAGCCAGCGGTGCCCAGATCAGCAGCAGAGCCATTGCAAACGCAGCAATTCGCAGCGGTGCAGGACAACGTCTGAGAACAGAAAATTGTTGAACGTTCAAGTCGGTTAAATCACGAACAGAGATTGCAGTGAACAAGCAACAGGTCAGCCTTATTCATCAGGCTCGATCGTGCTAGACAAACCATGCGTTTTTAGCGTTTCACAATAAAACTCAGCATGTTCTTGAGCACAAGTGATGACGAGCGCCAATCCATTGGTGTGGGCTTCCATCATAATGTTGACTGCCTGCGGTTGGGTCAAGCTAGGCACAGTCGTCATCAACACCTGAACCACATATTCCATTGGATTGTAATCATCGTTATGCAGCAAAACCCGATAACGCGGGGCTAACTTACGTGTGGTTGAACGCTGTTCGATAGTTTCGACAGACACAGCTATATCCTCTTCATAAACAGCTAGTGACTCTCAACAGGGTTAAGAGACCCATTGAATCGTCTGGACGTTTAACAGTCTGGACGTTGAATAATCTGGACTCGTTGTCTGGACAAAAGTCTACAGGATTCTTCAGGCACAAGTCAGACCTATCAGTGCCGATTTATTGCCCTGATTCAAACAAATTGCAGTGAGGTCAGAAAATTTCGAGCTTGACTTCACAATGCTTAATATCTTATCTCACCAGAGTCTGGTTTTACCATTTTCTTATGCGCTCGATCGAGATTAGCAAAGACAAACCGATACAATCAGAAGGGATATCTTGCACTAACAGATGAGCTTTTCATCCTCCCTCTTTCCTGTGAATTGGGCGAATCAGTTTAAACCGACCGAAATTGTTTGTTTGGATAACCACGATCTACAGTTGTACGCAGAAGTGATTCAAGTCGTGGTAGAACGCCAAACTTGCTGGGTACGTCCGTTATTTTTGGTGGCTTCTAGTGCAGCAGATGGCATATCCACCGAAGGCGAGAGTTCAAAGGTCGAAACGCGAACCTTTTACGACTTGCGTCAAGGTGCCGATTTGCTTTTGCCCACTGTTCTTTTTCGCTCCGCTCTAGATACGGAAGTGGTGCCGTTACTGAGCCAACTGCCTCATAAAATTTCTGCTAGAGAGTCTGAAGCAGGACGGCAGGCACATCAGCAGCTTCGCCAGTTAGTCTGTCAGATTTGCAAAATCCATCCCGATCTTTTTTAGCAGTAGCGAATTCCAGCCTCTGCCATACGTTGAATAGCGGCTTTCATGCGATCGTTCGACACAGTTAAAGCAATGCGAAAGAATCCTTCTCCCGATGATCCGTAGCCATTGCCGGGAGGCACGATGATGCCACATTTTTCTAACAACAGAGTGGCAAACTCCAGAGATGTGTAACCGGGGGGAACAGGTGTCCAAACATAAAGGGTGGCTTTGGGGGCTGCCATTTGCCAGCCCAGTGATCGCAACCCCTCTACGATCGTATCGCGTCGCTGTTGGTAAATAGCGGTCAGCTTTTGCAGTTCTGTCTCTGGGGTGGTGAAACCCGCGATCGCGGCTCTTTGGACTGCCTTAAACACGCCAGAGTCCACGTTTGACTTTACCTGTGCCAAACCTTGTACTCCATGGGCATTACCAACCACAAAGCCAATGCGCCAACCCGTCATATTGTAGGACTTGGACAAACTGTGAAATTCGATTGCAACATCCAGGGCACCCGGTATTTGTAAAATGCTGGGCGGCTTATAGCCGTCATAGCCAATTTCTGCGTAGGCATGATCGTGACAGAGCAAAATTTCGTAATGGCGACAATATTCCACGAGTTCTGCAAAAAAATCCAACGGTGCCACGGCTCCGGTTGGGTTGCTAGGATAGTTAACCCATAACAGTTTGGCTTGTTGGGCAATGGTTTCAGGAATGGCACTGAGGTCGGGCAAAAAGTGGCGCTTTGCCAGAAGGGGCATGGGATAAGGTTCTCCCCCTGCAAAAATGGTAGACGATCGATAAACCGGATACCCTGGATCAGGGATCAACACAAAGTCACCATTTTCGACAAATGCCAAAAAAATATTGTGGATCGCTTCTTTGGAGCCGATCGAAGAGATAACCTGGGTATCGGGATTCAGTCCTGTGACACCAAAACGTCGCTCCATCCATTGCACTGCTGCCTGCCGAAAGGCTGGTATTCCCTGGTAAGGAGGATAGGTGTGGTTGGCTGGATCGGCTATAGCGGTGTGCATCGCAGCAACCACAGGCGCCAGGGTAGGCTGATCGGGGTCTCCAACCCCCAAGTTAATCACATCGACGCCTTGGGCAACAAGTTCACAGCGCTTTCGTTCAATGCTGGCAAACAGGTAAGGTGGAATTTTTTCGAGACGTTTGGCAAATTGCATGGCGATCGGCAGAACCCCATTCGGGTGGAAATCATGAGGACAGTTTACCCCTAAGGGCGTAGGCTAAATTCCCGATCTGATTGCCGTTCCGTGGTTTTTATCGCATACTTGCCCCATACTTTTACTCTGCAATGATTTTGCGCTCAGCATGAAGTTACTGTTCATCCGCCACGCTCAATCTACCGGTAATCAGGAAAAACGTATGCAGGGTCACGGGGAGTTTGAATTATCGGATCATGGCAGAGTGCAAGCAGAACGACTGGCGCAGGCACTCTTGGCAGAAGCATGGTGGCCCTCCCATGTTTACAGTAGTCCCCTCAAACGAGCAGCCCAAACTACAGAAATTTTGATAACCCATTTTCTGGCAACGCCCTTACCTGCGGCGGTGAGTGACTTGATTGATGGGGCTGCCGATTCCCCCATCCCGATCTCCGAAAGTGATGCTCAAAAAATTACTGTCCAGTATGCCGATGAACTCAAAGAGTTCCAAAATGGGATTTTTCAAGGGCTGACCTGGGCAGAGGCTAAAGTTCGCTATCCTGATTTATGCAATGTGCTGGAGGCATCTCCAGACTGGATTCAAATTCCAGCAGCAGAGTCTTTACAATCGGCACGCGATCGCGCCCGCCAGTTTATCCATACCCTGATTGAGCGCCATCACAATACCGATCGCATTTGGATCGTGACCCATAGCTGGATTTTGCAACACCTGATTGCAGAATTGATGGAATGCCAGCGTTCCTGGCGTTTACGGGCACGCAATACCGCATTATTTGAATTTTGGCTCGATCGAGATCGCTGGTATCAAACTAACTCAAACTACTTCAATACAGACCTCTGGCAAGTGCGGCGATTCAACGATTGTCGCCATTTAACTGAATGAGATCTCAAAAAGGAGCGTTTGAACTCTGGTTCTTAGGCTTTGGATCTGAGACTTTGGACTATGCTGCCCCCCTCACAGAAGAGATCTGGGACGAGTATGAGCTAACTCCAACCGGGACAGAAAACGATTGTCAGCAAAAAATGTGGAACATTTTTTATGCTAAAAACGCGCCACTTTTCACACTTTGCGACATAATTTCTGTTGAATCAACAACAATTTAGTTTAATCTTTAGGTTCACAGCGATGCTGCCATGTCTCAAGTATCGTAATTAGGCATCGGTCTTGTAACGATCGTAAAAAGTTAGCGTTTCAGATCATTCAATTGTTTTCAATTGTTTAAGAAGCAATGGTGAATCCAGCAAACGACATTGCCAGACAGGCTCGCGAAGGCAGCGTCGCGGCAATCATCCAGGTGCTGAATGACAAGCTTGCCGATTCTGGCGTCCGCACCCGCGCCATGCTGGCAGAGGGTGTTTTGCAACTGCTGTGCGAAGCGCCAGAAGCAGAGCAGCTTGAACAAACATCCATGGTCGATCGCATTCGGAAGATTTTAGAGACACTGGCTCCACGTAATATTCGTCGAGTCAAGATTAATAGCCGCATTGTGCGGGAGCAACAACTGCTTTGGCTAGAAGAAATTAGCCGTGATCCAGAAAATCAGTTGCTCTGGTCCGAAGAAATTACCCTAGCAAAACCTAGTTTTTTGCAGCGACTCCAAGCGGACCTGGCTTACCGTAAAAAATATCCTAATAAAGAATTACGTCCTCAAATAAGCACTGGACGATCGTCCCGTCGGAGTAAATTCTTTTGGCTTGGGATGATGGGAGGAGCCAGCCTCAGTCTAGTGCTTTTGGCAGCGGGTTGGATGTTTCGAGAACTGTGGTTAGATTCTGGCAAAGACAATTTATCGGTGCCTCAATCGACCCACGCGGGCGATCGTTCACCCTCAACCCAAGTTAGCCCCAAAGCTTCCCCCTCACCTATCCGGGTTCCTTCAGTTCCTTCTTCTGATCCCTTTGTTACCGCAGTCAGAATTGCTGAACAAACCGCAACGACAGGACAAAACGCCAAAACTTCGGCTGAATGGCTTGCCCTCGCAGCCGAATGGCAAAAGGCTTCAGACCTGATGAATTCAGTGTCAGCTAACGACAAGCGCTATGCCACTGCCCAAGACCGGGCTGCCCGCTATCGTCAAAACAGTGAAGCGGCTTTGCAAGAAGCTCAAGCTAGACGCTAAAACTGAGAGATACAGAATGATAGGAATTAGCTCGTCCTATTTCTTAAAGGATGTAGAACATAACGCACCGAAGTCATGGTTCATCTCAGTTTCATGTCCATCTATTGGCTCAGATTCTAACGCTTGAGAGATTCTACTCAATACTGACCCCGCGAAATGTCTTCGCTTTCGATCGAGCCGCTAACGGTGCTTCTTGAGCTGCTCGCTCCTGTTGGTGATGGGGCTGAAAATATTTTTGCCAGAGCGCGGGAGCGTTAAGGGTTTCTCCACCATGTTTGGTCAAGCGTTGCCGTACTTTGCACAAGACAGGCGTATTTACACAGGCACCCGCTACAATAATTTGCCCCTTGGTTAACGCGGGTAGCTCTTTGAGCAAATCTCTTCCAGCCGCTTCCACCCCATATTTCAAGCTCTCTTGATCCACTGGATTCACAATCCGCATGATGAACTGGCTCATACACTGAGACAGTACATCCGAGTCCAATTTGCCAGGGCGTTGGGTGATCAGCCCGACCCCTAAACCAAACTTGCGCCCCTCGCTCAAAATCGTTCGCAACACTGCTTTGCAGCGGGAAGGCTCATGGGCTGGGGCGAATCGGTGTGCTTCTTCCAATAAAATAAATACCGGAAAGGGAAGATAATTTTCATCCTCTGGAGAAATCAGCTCTTTTTGGGTATTCATGCGGGCATGGTTTGCCTGTCGTAACACCGCTGCACAAATCACCTGCTGCTCTTCCTGGCTCACTTCGTTCATTTGCAACACGGTGACCTGCCCAGGGCAAAACAGATCTTTGGGGGCGCAGTGTTCAAAGGCATGGAAATAGGGAGATCGCGCCAGTTTTTCCAACTTCCACTCTAATGCTGGAGCCGATGAACCTGCTTTTTCGTTCCCCTCATCATCAGTTTGTTTGTCCGCTTCATATACAGCAGCGATTAAATCTTGCACATCCCAGCGATAATCCCCTCGCTTGTGGCGTTTGATTAAGGCATAAGCTTTGTTCAAAATGGATTGCTGACGATCGCTCATTTCTGGCAATAGCGTCAAAATATCAGCATAATCCAATGAGGAAACCCGAATTCGTACATGCTCCGGCGTGAGTACTTTAACTTCAGGAGCATAGCCATCTTCCGTCTGAAACGCGGGATGCCCCCGCATCTCCGCCAGCGTGCCATATTCACCGTGGGGGTCAAAAATCAACACTGCCGCTCGATTGTGGGGTAACAACAGTTCTTCTACAAGTACCCCAGCGGTATAAGACTTGCCCGACCCCGTCCCTGCCAAGATTGCCATATGAGTGCTGACCAACTCTTTCACATCCAGAGCGATCGGCACTTCCGCTTCCTCTCGCAACAACAGAGAACCAATATGAGCCGCACCAATTTCCCCTGGTTGGCGACGGTTCAAGATCTGCTTCAACATTTGATCGTCAGCCAAACAAACTTTCGCCCCAGGATCAGGGGTTTTGCGTGGGTTCATGAATCCCAGATTCGGGTCAAAATAGCCGATAACATCTACGGTGACTTCGTAGATTTCTGGTTTGGCGTATGTAAATCCAACTAGCGCTGCGATCGTCTCTGGGCTAATTTCAGTATCCGCAAAAATACGATCAGGCAAATGATCAATTAATCGCCGAGCTGTAATCTTGCCAAGAATCGGCAATATCCCACGAGACATTTGGCGCTCAGCTAAAGTACTCTTTACTTCGTAGTAGACAAACTCACCAATCTTGACATACTGGTTATCCGCAGTGATAAACACATACTGGTTTCCCTCATCACCAGGACCTTTCACTGTGCCAATCACCTGGGTAGAGGGCAAATGGGGCAAAACAGGAGAAACGGAAGTCATACAAATAGTCCAGCTTTCCCAGCAGAGATGAGGTCCTGGATACAGGGTACACGGTAGGCTGTAATATCGCCATGTTTCCCCGCTTGAAAATTCCCCCAAAATTGAAGCATTGAAGAATGAGCACAAACTCCACTTTAGGCAGAAAGACGCAAGTCGTGTTCCAGAACTATCAACAACTTATCTAGAACAGGAACAGAATTTTAATAAATCCTGACCTGACCAAAATCTATTTCAATCCTTGAACCGTAGGGAGATCACGGATACATCAAGAATCTTGTACCGTGTAAGGTTGTAATAGATAAACCCAGTTTATAGAAGAATCCAGCCCACCCAAAAATTATCTCAATTCTTCAGGTGGATTCCGCGAAAAATTTCCTTAACTTGGGAATCCTTAGCGTGTTTTGGGAATGCTTGAGGTCAGAAGTTCCTGATGTCAGAATTCGAAATTACAAATTGCAAGCTACAAGCCAAAAATCACAGTTGAAACATGTAAATCGGGGTTTTGCAATTGCTCACAAATCGATGCCAAAAACAGTGGAAGGAGGACGGTGGTACATCTGAGTACCTAACCATAGACGAATTAGCGATCGCACCTTCTATTAGGGCGCAATACCCCTTTTGTAAATTTATTAAGGTGAAAAATCACTCGGCACTATCCCAATGGCAGCAGGAAAACGGCTTCTATCTGTGGCAACGGATTGTCCAAATTGCTCTAGATGGTTCTGATTCAAAAAACAGGCTTCTTCGCATTGCATCAACATTAGGCAAAGCCTTCTATGCAGACTCTTGCCTGATCACGATCGGACATACTTACCTCACAACGCCTCAGTCAGCTTGCTGGACGAGTGCCCGTAAGCCTCTGCTGGTTGAGGATGACGCCTTACTCCTCAAGCATCCAACGATCGATGCCGTCTTGCGATCTTCGGCTTTCGTGAAGGTTTGTGATGCTCAGGCTGAGTTAGGTCATACATGGAACTTTGAACGAGTAAGAGCAATCATGGGGACATCGCTTCAATTGCAGGATCAGACCGATGGTTCATTGATATTACTGAAATCGGAACCTCACACCTGGACAGATTTTGAATGTGCAGGACTACAAGCCATATCGGATCAAGTGTCTGTGGCAGTCACTCAGTTTTACTGGCAGCAACAGCAACGCCAGTCCCACTATCAAGGAGTGGTTAATCAGCTTACAATGGCGATTCGCAACTCGGTTGGGTTAAACCAAATCCTGAAGCAGGCAATCGATGGCACAGCACAGGCACTCCAAGTCGATCGTGGGATGATTCTACGGCTGAAATATTGGGACCCCCTCTTCAATCGACATACATCCCCTGAAACAATCCCGACCGCCAAAGCAACGATTGTCTACAAATGGACGGGTGAAGAAAGTTCCGAAGTGGTTGAATTATCGGACGAAGAGACTGATCCTGCCCAATCAACCGCTCATGCCCTCGATCAGACATTCTGGCTTGCCGACTGTTCCCTATGCCAGCAGGTTTTTCTAGATTCTGCTAAGCCAATTGTGATTACAGAACCGAAAGATTTATTAGCCTATGGAGCGCTCTCAGCAGTTGCCCCAGTGTTTGAAATGGATGTCATGTCTGCATTACTTCTGGTACCTTTGCAAAGCCAGCATAGTATTTTGGGCTTCCTTGTTTTTCAACATCGACAAACCCGATCGTGGCAACCTGAAGAGCAAGAACTGGTTGATCTCGTAGGTGCCCAGATCAGCACTGCTATCATTCAGTCAGAAACTTTACGACAAGTGCAAGCTCTGGTTGATAAACGCACTGCCCAACTCAAACAAAGCCTTGAATTGCAAGCAAAGCTCTACGAAAAAACCCGCCAGCAAATTGACCAACTCCGTCATCTCAATCAGCTCAAAGATGACTTTATTGATACCGTCAGTCACGAGTTGAGAACACCACTGACCAGTATGATGTTGGCAATTCGGATGCTACGCGAAAGTGGACTATCCTCTCAGAAAAGTGCCCAATATCTCGATATTCTAGAACAGCAGTGTGCTCAGGAAACCAGTTTGGTCAACGATCTGCTGGCATTACAAGAGCTGGAGTCACGCCACGTTTCCATGCAATTGCAATCCGTCGATCTGAAAGCGCTGATTCAAGAACTCGCCCAAGTCTTCCAACAACGCTGGGCAGAAAAAGGATTGACTCTAGATATTTCCTGTCCTGCTGAACCTTTCTTCATTCAAACCGATCTCAATAGCCTCAGAAGTATCCTGCAAGAACTCTTAACCAATGCAGGCAAGTATTCTGAACCCAACACGGTGGTGCAACTTCAGGCAAACCGACAGGAAAAAACTGGAAATTTTATTGAAATGAGTTTAACCAATATAGGACGAGGGATCTCGCCTCAAGAACTGCCCCATATTTTTGAGAAGTTTCGTCGCGGGCAGGGCGCAACCCAAAGTGCCATCCAGGGCACGGGATTGGGGTTGGCACTGGTGAAAAGCTTGGTGCAGAATTTGAATGGGACGATTGGTGTCACTAGCAATCAATCCAAAGAAATACAAGGGTATGAAACCTGTTTCACGCTGACTTTGCCGCAATGTCCAGATACTCCTCGATAAAGAGCAAGGGCGAGAATCGTGAGTTTGAGCGATTTTTTGTAGAACTTAGTAACGGCTTTGCTTGCACAAAGCAAACCCCTGGTAAAATCTTGGTCTGGATAAAGGTTGAGTTATGACAAACGTCCAAAAACTCGATTCAAAAACACCTTCGCTCGAGATCGATGCGGATATGGTTGATCTGGAAGAGGGCGATGGTGTTGCGATCGATCCAGAACTGCTCCAAGAAGTCGAGGTGACGACTCAGCAGCTAGAAGGGCGGCAGCGACAAATTGATGCCAAAATCCAGATCCCCCATCCTGTTGAACCCATTTGGAACGTATTAACTGACTACGAAGCCCTAGCAGACTTTATTCCTAACCTGGCGAAGAGTGAGCGATTAACGTGTCCAGAGGGTGGCATTCGCCTGGAACAAGTTGGGACACAACGGGTGCTCCGCTTCAATTTTTCAGCCCGTGTCGTTTTGGATATGGAGGAGCGATTTCCAGAAGAGATTCGCTTTAATATGGTTGAGGGAGATTTCAAGGCATTCTCAGGTTGCTGGTGTCTGCAACCTCTGGCATCAGATGATTCCTGCCTTACCAACCTTTGTTATACCGTGGTGATTTTGCCTAAACGGTTCATGCCGATTTCGATGATTGAACGTCGTTTACAAAAAGATATGGCAGTGAATTTATTAGCAATTCGGCAACGCGTCTCAGAGATCGCAGACTGCTAACAACAAGGTTTTGTCTGAATCGATGATAAAAAAGTGATTCCCTAACCTGATCAAGGCTAATTCGAGTCCTATCGACAATAAGCTGGGAGAAAGATTATGAGTCTCGAAGATAAAATCAAAGCGACTGCCAAGGAGATTGAAGGCAAGCTGGAATCAGCAGCAGGGAGCCTCACAGGTGATCAGCAAATGAAAGTATCGGGAGAAGCGAAACAAGTTCAAGCGGCGGGGATGAATGCAGCTGCAGAGATCAAGGACAAAGCGCAAGACCTGGTCGGTGAGTTGAAGAACAAGGCAAAAGATGTCCTGGATCAGGCAAGAAAGAAGTTGGACTAGAAAGTACCCTGGTGCTCTGGAGCTGAGGAATGAACTTACAGCAGTCTTCAGACGAGACAGTCACAGTTATCGGGGATGGGTGAATGAGTATGGCTCATACCAGTAAACATGGCTGTAAATCATGAAGAATGACGGGATGAGGAGAATTTTCCCACATCCCGTTTTTTAATTGATATGCTGTGCCAATGGAGAATTAGACAAGAGCGGAGAAATGGAGGCAGCCTGGTTACGCCTGTTGCTGGGAGGTGTGCAGAAGTTGGGTGAGGTTGGCGATCGTCGCAATTAGCTCTTCTGGCTCAACGGGCTTTGATAAACGCATCTGAAATCCTGATCGCAAAACTTTGCGGTGTTCGGTTGTGAGGGTTGGCGGAGTTAGGGCGATCGCCACCCACGGATTTTCTGCTTTTCCCCCTGCGGTCTGAATTTGCTGAATCAAGCGGTAACCCATTTGATGGGGCAGTTCTGCATCGACGAGTAAAACTGCTGGTTGAACTTGATGCAATAACAGCATTGCCTGACTGATATCCGTAGCCACACGGACTCTTGCCTGGCGAGACTGCAAAACTGTCTGTAGAGATTGCTGCAAACCGGTGTCCTGAGTCAACAACAGAACTGGCAAACCTTGAAGGCTCAAAAAACTCTGCTGAAATGCAGGTAAGCGCTGTTTGCCCCACTCGCACATCAGTTCGACAATCGGTCGCAAGGTTTCGCCCATCGGTGTGAGTGAGTACTCAACCCGTGGGGGCGATTCTTTGTAGATGGTGCGATCGAGCAGTCCATCAGCTTGGAGTTCGCGCAATTGTTGAGTCAGCACTTTGGACGTGATTCCCGAAATCAATTGTTTCAGTTCACTAAAGCTTCTGCGATCGTACCTGAGCCACCAGAGGATTACCCCTTTCCATTTGCCCCCAATCACCTCGATCGTGACTTCTATGGGGCAACCATATCGGCGGGATGGGGATGTCATCTTGTTATCAGTATCCATTTGGTAACGATTGTCTACCTGTGATATTTCTACTGGCACAACCGAGGAATAACCGCATGTCTAGCTTGCCTCCTTTATTTGCAAATGTGCCAGTGGAACAGGTGCCAATTCGGCTGATTGCCGAGTTTCCACCCAACACGTTTTTGGAAAGTATTGCGATCGATCCCAGCAATACTCTATTCGTAACCAGCCATTTTGAGGGTAAGGTTTTTCGGATTGCGCCAGATGGCAAGTCAGAGATTTATGCGGCGATCGCTGGAAAAGCAACCGGACTGGTTCTGACACCCGAGGGTAACCTACTCCTGACTGGATGGGATGAGCAGAATGTTTGTACAGTGTTTCAGATCACGACGGATGGTACGGTCAGTATCCTAGTACAGATACCAGACGCGATTTTTCTCAATGGCATCACCCCTCTGACAGCAACCTCCTACCTAATTGCAGATTCTTATCGGGGGGCAATTTGGCAATTGGAGGTAATAGAGCCGAAAGTCAGCGTCTGGTTAGAGCATTCTTTGTTGGCAAGATCGAGTCCGGACAAAGAATTACCCGCTGTCAACGGACTCAAACGGTGGGGGAAATCATTATATGCTTCCAACACTGAAAAACAACTTGTGATTAGAATTCCGATCTCAGACGATTTTCAGCCTGGTGAGCCGGACATTTTTATTTCTCGGGTAAATCTGGATGACTTTGCGTTCGATCTCGATGGCAATCTCTATGGCACTACTCACGTTTTTAATAGTGTGGTGAAAATCTCGCCAGAGGGACAAGTGACTATCCTGGCGCAGGCAGAAGCGGGCATGGTGGGCAGTACGGCGCTAGCATTTGGGCAGGCAGTAGACGATCGTACCGGAGTCTATGTCGTGACTAATGGTGGCATGTCATTGCCATTACCCAGTGGGCTTGAAGCCGCCAAAGTGGTGCGGTTAGAAGTGGGTGTAGCGGGTTTACCACTAATTGTGAAGAATTGAGGTCACCGATGGCATTCTCCAACGATGAAGATTTGCCCGTTACAGTGGATGTGATGCAACGGGTTAAACCGGGCTGTGAAGCAGAATTTGAGGAAGTTCTGTCAAATTTGATTGCTACTGCCAAAACCTTTGAAGGGTATTTGGGCGCAAATGTTTTTCGATCGCAAGAAGCAGGCAATTCAGCCTATCGGATTGTGTTTAAGTTCGATCGTCTCAGCCACTTGCATCGCTGGGAAAATTCACCCATCCGGCAGCAGTGGCTGGCTCGTGCGGAACGATTAACCGTTGGGACAAGAACTTTTCATGTCGTGACTGGGTTGGAAACCTGGTTTACGCTGGTGACTCAACAGGCGATCTTACCACCGCCGCGTTACAAGATGGTCATTGTAACCTTTCTGGCAATTTTCCCGGTCTTAAATCTATTGAATTGGGCACTGCGACCGTTGCTCGGCGATTTGCCTGGGTTGCTGCGTAGTTTTGTGGTCACACTGCTACTGATGCTGATTTCTACCTATGTGGTGATGCCTCGACTGACTCGGTTATTGGCTAGATGGCTGTACCCCAAAGCATAGTGGTGAAGCACTTGGGATATCGAAATTTCAATCAGAATATTGATGTATCGCTATTTTGTTTGAAATCGGTATCATTGATAGGGTTTCGAATGCGTATGAATTCATGGAGCAAGACTTTCGAGCACTAGCAACTCAATACAAACAGGCGCTTCTGGAAGATGTTTTGCCCTTCTGGCAAAAGCACTCGATCGACTGGGAACAGGGCGGCTATTTCACCTGTCTTGATCGGGCTGGCAACATCTTCGACACCGACAAATTTATCTGGTTGCAAAACCGTCAGGTATGGATTTTCTCCATGCTTTACACCCAATTGGAAAGGCGCGAAGACTGGCTCAAAATTGCCGCTAACGGCGCCAACTTTTTGGCACAGCATGGCAGAGATGTGGAGGGCAACTGGTACTTTGCTTTGACCCGCGACGGTCAACCGCTGGTGCAACCCTACAACATCTTTTCCGACTGCTTTGCGGCGATGGCGTTTAGTAAGTATGCGCTGGCATCGGGCGAAGATTGGGCGAAGGAGGTCGCGCTCCAAGCTTATCAAAATGTGTTGCGTCGAAAAGACAACCCCAAAGGCAAATACACCAAAGCTTATCCCGGCACACGGGCGTTGAAATCTCTAGCAGTGCCGATGATTCTTGCGAATCTATCTTTGGAGATGAACTGGCTGTTGCCGGGTGAGCAACTAGAGCAAATTTTGGATGCAACGGTGCAGGAAGTGATGACCGATTTTCTCGATCCAGCGCGAGGGTTGATGTACGAGGCGGTTGCTTCCGATGGTTCCCTTGTAGATTGTTTTGATGGACGATTGATCAATCCGGGGCACGGTATTGAGGCGATGTGGTTCATTATGGAGATTGCCGATCTCTACCAAGACCCTGCAACTATCCAGCAAGCAGTAGACGTGGTACTCAATATTCTTGACTTTGCCTGGGATCAGGAATATGGCGGTTTATTCTACTTTATGGATGCGGACGGGCACCCCCCCCAACAATTGGAATGGGATCAAAAACTCTGGTGGGTGCATTTAGAATCGTTAGTGGCGCTGGCGCTGGGCTATCGACTGACTGGGCGGCAGGCGTGTTGGGATTGGTACCAGAAGTTGCATGAGTACGCCTGGTCACATTTTACCGATCCAGACTATGGAGAATGGTTTGGTTACCTAAATCGGCGAGGTGAGGTCTTGTTAAATCTCAAAGGCGGTAAATGGAAAGGCTGTTTTCATGTACCGCGGGCGCTCTTTCTTTGCTGGCGAGAATTCGCTGCATTGAGTGGAGAATAAATTTTTATTTTTTTAACATTTGTGCTGCTTTTCTAGGAATCTACCCCAAGTTCTGGGTAGCCTGAAGAATATCGCGTTCCTCCCCACCGCTTATGCATGTCGCCCAGAGTCGATTCAAACGCAGCGACTATCTTTCGAGAAAGGCAGATTACCAGAACTGGCACAGACGGCAGAGTAAACAACATATTTTGCGATCGCAACTCGGTTTTAACGATCCCGCTCCTTCGCGCCCAAAACCCTGTCAGGGGTGTATGCATTACCACGGTTCCTCTTACGGACACAACCGCATTATTTTGATTTGTGGGTTTCATCCCTATGGTTGGCAAGGGGGGAAGATTTGTCCAGATTGGGCCGCAGGTGAGTGATGAGTTGAGGCACAAAATTAATACCCTTAACATTTCTCTATCGGGACGCAAGGCTTTGCGTCCCGACTTTGCATTCCGACCCTGAATCAATTCCCGATCGGATTCAAACCAGGTTCCTAAATAAACGAGAAGAAGAAGAAGTTGCTCGACAAGGTTCCTCCAACCCCACCATCAGAAACCGTAAATTTGAAGAAATCATTCCCCAATGGAGTAGTGATGAGTTCGTAACTGATGAGACCCTGGTCAATGTCTTGCTGAGTAAAGGTACTCCCAGTAGCCAGAGCAACCCCTGCCTTCTTCAGTACCCCATAGGTTGGAGCCTGGTTGATCGTGTAGGTGACTTGAACTGGAGTGTTGTCCACATCGCTGTATTGCAACACGTTGTTGTTGATAGCAACGGGGGCAAAGAGCACCGCAGGAATGGTCAGTTCCTGGTTAGCAACCAACAGGGGTGCATCGTTCACTGGATTAATGGTGATGGAGAAGGTGCGGTTGTTGAGCGGTGGTGTAGTGCCATCAGTAACGTTGAACCGGAAGAAATCGCTGATGTTTTCGTCGCCATTGTGGACGTAGGTAATCCGACCCAGGCTGATATCTTCCTGGGTAAAGGTATCGTTAATCGCCAGAGCAACACCGTTCTTCTTCAAGATGCCATTGGCAGGTAAAACCGTTAAGGTATAGACGATCGCCGAAGCGGGCGTATCCGGATCGGTGACCTTCAAGAAGCTATCACTAATGTTGAGTGCGCCCCCTTCATCAATGATTAACGGGATGTTGGTTGTCAGCACAGGTGGGTCGGGCTGAGGTGTGACATTGATAGTGAAGGCAGTCGTGCCAATGTTGCCCCCTGATCCGTCGGTCAGGGTAAAGGTAAAGTTGTCGATCGTGGTCTCGCTACCATTATGGAAGTAGGAGAGACGTCCTGCATCAATATCTGCCTGGGTAAAGGTACTGCCGTTTGTCAAAGTCGTGGTACCCAACCGCAAACTGCCATTGAGCGGTCCACGGGTCAGGGTGTAGACCAGTTGTGCCGTAGTGTTGTCGGGATCAATCGCTTTCAAGAACGCTGAGGTAATGGAAATATTGCCGTTCTCGTTGACCGTGACGGGGAGATTGAGCAGGGTAGGCACATCGTTTACTGGAGAAACGGTGATGCTAAAAGGTGTGGCGGGAATACTGCTCCCGGCAGAATCACTAACGGTGAAGACAAAGCCATCGCTGGTATTTTCGCCACCCAGATGCAGATAGTTTATTAATCCGGCATCAATGTCTGCCTGGGTAAAGGTATCGCCTGAGTTGAGAATGGTCGTTCCGCGCCGCAAACTGCCATTGCTGGGAGCGGATTGTAAGGTGTAGGTAATTTGACCAGGGGCATCTTCCGCATCAGTGACTTTCAGGAGACTACCCGTAATCTTGAGCGATTTTCCTTCAACAACAAACAGGGGATTGTTGTTAACTAAAAGGGGCGGATCATTGTCTGGGGCGACGACGATCGCGATCGTATCCAGGTCGCTCTTCGCTCCGCCACTGCCCGTATTGCCCTGATCATTGACATTGATGCTCAGTGTATCGTTACCAAAGAAGTTAAGCACGCCTCGGTATGTCAGGTTATTCAGTGCGGTATTAATATCCGTCAGGTTACCGGTGAAGGTGAGCACGCTATCGTCGGTGCCATCTCCAGCCGTGAAAGTTAAACCATTAATCGAACTGAGAGTAATCACCCCATGGGTGACTGAAAGGGTAACTTTCACCGCACTCAGCCCAGCATCCACATCGGCAATGCTGATACCGCCAATGATTAGGTCAAGGTCTTCCAGGATATTTTGCGGTCCGGCGGGGACAGTGATAATTGGGGCATCATTGGTAGGAGTTACCGTGACAGCGATCGTCTTGGTATCGCTGAGAGGACCGCCCACGCCTGTATTGCCCTGGTCATCGATCGCCAGGGTAATCGTATCGGCTCCATTGAAATCTTGATTGCCCCGATAGCGCAAGTTGGTCAAGGCAGCCTTAATATTCGCCAACGTGCCCGTAAAGGTCATGCTGCCATCTGCCGTGCCATCGCCCACGGTAAAGGTGAGACCTGTTAGCGCGCTCAGTGTCAAAACACCGTTTGCCGCAGACAGGGTGACGACAAGTTGCCCGGCAGCTGAATCCACATCATTGACATTAATGCCACTAATCACCAAATCTGTGTCTTCTGCCACGGTCTTGGCGCCTGGCACCGTAATCACAGGTGCGTCATCCACCGCGTTGATGGTGATGTTGAGGGTATCGCTGTCAGTCTTGGCTCCGCCCGCTCCAGTGCTGCCCAGATCGCTCACACTCAAATTTAGGGTATCTGTGCCATTAAAGTTGGCATCGCCGCGATAGGTGAGGTCGTTGAGAGCCGTGTTGATGTTTGCCAGCGTGCCCGTGAAGGTCATACTCTTGCTGCCATTGCTGCCAGCCGTGAAGGTCAGCCCGGTGACGGAACTGAGGTTAATGAGGCCCTGGGCAACGGACAAGCTGACCCGCAGCGTACCAGAAAGGGCATCGATATCGGTAATGCTAATGCCGCTAAGGATGGCGATCGCATCCTCATCGACCGTAACTCCGCCAGTGGGCACCACGATCGCCGGAGCATCATTCACGGCGGTGACATTGACATTAATTGTTTTGCTGGTGGAAAGGGGTGCTCCGCCTGTGTTGCCCTGATCATCCACACTGAGATTGATGATATCTGCGCCATTAAAGTCCAGATTGCCTTGATAGGTCAGTCCTGCGAGAGCTGCTTGAATATCACTCAAACTCCCTGTGAAAGTCATACTGCTATCGCTGGTGCCGTCCCCAGTGGTAAAGGTCAAGCCAGTCAGTGAACTGAGGGTGAGTTGTCCATTGGCAGCCGTTAGGGTAACCAGCAGTTGCCCACTGCCTGCATCAATGTCAGCGAGGGTGATGCCTGCCAGGGAAATTGGGGTATCTTCAGCAACTGTGACTGAAGCGGGTGTGGTAAGTACGGGCGCATCATTCACTGAATTAATGGTGAGGTTGATGACCTTCTGGTCGATTTGGGCGGCTCCGCCTGTGTTGCCGCGATCGTTAACTCCGATCGTTAGCGTATCCGCCCCGTTGTAATTGGCTTTGCCCCGGTAAATTAGGTTATTGAGTGCTGTGTTAATATCCGCTAACGTGCCCCGGAAAACGAGATTGCTGTCAGCAGTGCCGTCCCCAGTGATGAAGCTCAAGCCATTAAAAGAACTGAGGGTGAGAACGCCCTGAGCCACACTCAAACTGACTTCCAGAATGCCATTGCCAGCATCCGCATCACTGATGCTAATGCCCGAAATGGTCAGATTGGTGTCTTCGTTGATGGATTGATCAATGGGAACCGTGATGATGGGTGGGTCATTGATGGGATTGATTGTCACAGCGATAGTTTTGCTAGCCGTTAGCGCACTCCCGCCCGTATTACCCAGATCATCGATCGTAATGGTGATGGTATCAGTACCGTTGTAGTTGGCTTTGCCGCGATAGACCAGGGTTGCCAGTGCGGCTGTAATCGCCGCCAGGGTTCCTGTGAAGGTCATGGTTTCGTCCGCAGCACCATCGCCAGTCGTGAATGTGAGGTTGGCTGGATTCAGCGTCAATAAACCATTCGTCGCAGCTAAGGTGACTTGTACCGGATTGGAATTAGCATCCACATCCGCGATCGTAATTCCTGCCAAGGGCAGATCCGTATCCTCATTCACCACCTGAGCTGCTGGCACAGTCAGGGTAGGCGCATCGTTCACAGGCGTGATGGTCAGCAAAATGCTCTTCGTATCGGTTAAACCGGGACCGCCTCCCGTAAAGCCACCATCGTTGACATTGATTGTGAGCGTGTCAGCACCGTTAAAGTTCAATCCACCTTTGTAAGAGAGGGTGTTGAACGCGGCATTGAGCGCGGTCAGTGAACCACTCACTGTCACCGAGGCGCTGCCATTATTCGTGATAGTGAGACCCAGGGCAGAACCCAGCGTTAGTGTCCCATTGGTCACGCTCAAAGTAACGGTCAGTGGGTTCGTGCCCGCATCATCGGCGATGCTGATGCCACTGAAGGTGAGGCTGGTGTCTTCTGCTACAGACTGCGCTCCTGGCACAGTCAACACGGGGGCATCATTTACTGGCGTAATGGCAAAGGTAAAGGTTTTGTTGGCAAGCGTGGTGGTGCCATCAGACAAATCGAAGAGGAAGCTATCGGTCAGCGTTTCGGTGCCATCATGTTGATATCGAACAGCGCCACTGTCTAACTCTGCCTGAGTAAAGGTGGCTCCTGCACCTAAGACAGTCGTGTTGCGGTATAGGGTGCCGTGGATGGGAGCAGTCTTGATGGTATAAAGCAGTTGAGCGGGACTGCTGTCTGGGTCGGTTGCCACCAAAAATCCTTGCAGCGGCACGGGATTGGGGTTTCCTTCCAGAACGGCTAATGGCGTATTAGTCGTGATAATAGGGGGATCGTCGATTGAGGTAATCGTAATCCCAAAGGTGAAAGGACCGATTGGTGTTGGAATTACACCATCTGTGATATTGAAGCTGAAGCTGTCATTGATTGCCTGGTTGCCATTGTGGGCATAGGAGAGACCGTTGGTATCAATGTCTGCTTGCGTAAATGTGCTACCGAGAATCAGCGCAATCACTCCAGTGGGTGTTCTCAAGAACAAGGTGCCGTGATCTGGCAAATCGGTAACGATATAGGTTCGCTGTAGAACCGAATTATCCGGATCGGTGATGTTGAGTTGAGCGTTGGTAATCACTTTGGTTTGCCGCTCAACGATCGTAAAGCCCGTATTGAGACTCAAGACGGGAACATCATTGACTGGGTTAATGGTGATATTGAAGGTTGTGTCCGGAATGGTACCACCTGCCCCATCGGTTACCGAGAAGACAAAGCTATCGCTGGTTGCTTCGTTCCCGTCATTGAGATATGCGACTTTGCCCGCCAGCAGATCTGCTTTGGTAAAGCTGCCGCCTGCTGCCAGGGCAACTCCGTTCACCAATAAACTGCCCCTGGTGGGAATCGTCTTGACGATATAACGGATTTGATTGTCTGAGTTATCAACGTCGGTTACAGGTAGGTTGACCCCACTTAAGACAAAAGCTGGAGCACCTTCATTGACGGTGATGGGAACGATCGTGCCTAAGACGGGCGGATCGTTGACCGGAGTAATGGTGATGTTGAAGGTAACCGGTCCAACCGGGGTGGTAACAATGCCATCAGAAACGGTGAACTGGAATTTGTCGCTAATGGCTTCAGTGCCATCGTTGAGATAGCTCAGTCGTCCAGCATCAATATCTGCCTGGGTAAAGGTTTGCCCAATCGTGAGTTGAGTGCCATTGAGGCGCAGGATACCTTTTGTTGGTAATACAGACAGCGTATAGGTGACCTGATCGGGAGGATTGTTGGCATCGCTAAACTGGAGTAGGGTGTTGGCGATCGTCGTCGCAGGCGCACCTTCATCTACAGTTAGCCCCAAATTGTTGACCACAACCGGAATGCTATTAGCAGACAGTTGCAGTGTGTAGTTCGTATTCTGTCCAGTAGCAGCTTGAGCTACTCGGATAAAATAGGTACCCGCAGTTAAAGTTCGCACCAGCGTCTCATTCGCATTACCCGCATTGGTGCCTACCGCAGGGGGAGTGAGGGGATTCCCTGAGCCGTCCAAAATCTGAATATCTGCATTTTGAGCCAAATCTTTTAAGACCAGACTGACATCAGCAGGTCCTGTCAGCGTGAACTGATAGAAATCGATCGGATCGACATCTCCCACGAAATCACGATAGGAGCCGCTGCCGTTTAAATTACCGATGACGAAAGGAGCAGTCGTGGGGGCATTGTCAGCAATGTCAAAGAGACCAGGTTGTTGCGATCGGCTGAGGGGCGCAACCAGTTGCCAATCCGGGGCGGGCACCTGCTGTAAAGTCGTACTAATTGCTAAAGCCGTTCCATTCATTTGCCAGATAGCATTGTTGCCTGTAGCGTAGTTACGCCAGACAATATCTGGTTGCCCATCACCGGTATAATCTCCTACACCAGCAATTTGCCAGTTAGTATCGGTTTGTGCAGGTAGATTCAGGGTTCCCGTAGGGGTATTGCCGTTCATACTCCAGAGTACGTTGACTCCGGTGGTATAGTTGCGCCAAACAATATCAGCTTGCCCGTCTTGCGTAAAGTCAGCTGCTCCCTGAATCCGCCAACTAGGATCAACAGTGGGACCATTGAGCGGCAGTGTGTTGACGGCAGTGGTGCCATTCATCTGCCAGATGACCGTTGCTCCCGTTGCCTGATTGCGCCAAACGATATCGGTTTGCCCATCCTTGGTAAAATCACCCGTTGCCTGGATTCGCCAATTTGGATCGGTGACAGAGGGTAAGGCAATGTTAGCGGTTACCACCGTGCCATTGACTTGCCAGATAAGGTTTGCGCCAGTGGACAGGTTGCGCCAGAGAATGTCAGATTGCCCATCTCCGTTAAAATCTCCAGTCGTTTCGATGCGCCAGTTGGGGTCGGGAACCGCAGAGGGGAGGTCCAGGGTTGCGGTTGGCACAGTGCCTGACATCTGCCATGCCACATTTTTACCCGTTGTATAGTTGCGCCAGAGCAGGTCATTTTTGATACTGGATAATGCTCGTATATTCAGGCTGTAGTTTGTACTGGCACCTATCGCAGGGGTTACCCGGATGTAATAGACTCCAGCATTGAGAATTGTATTGATCGATTCTGCCAGGGTGCCTAGATTAGTGGAACTCTGGGTGGCACCACCAATGACCACTGCTGCGCCTGAACTGTCAAGCAGTTCAACATTGGCGTCGCCACTCAAGTTGGTCAAAGAGAGACTAAAACTGCTTCGAGAACTCAATCGAAAACGATAGTAATCCAATGGATCTGCGGAACTGACAGCATCTGAAAAGGTTTGCGATGCAAAAGTTAGATTGAGTGCTCTAGCAGTATTTAGCGTATTCCCAGCATTATCAGCCATAGCTATTACTCGTACGTAGGCGAAGATAGAATTCCCCACGATATTGCCATAGCGATCAAGTGAAAATACTGAATTCTAAAAATTTCACGGAAATTGAGGGCGGCCTGATGCAATTTATACAGAAGCTTGCTGACGCTGATAAAGCGACCAGTAAAGTCCTTTTTGTTGAAGAAGTTCATCATGAGTGCCGCGTTCAGCCAGCACACCTTTCTCCAAAACTACGATGAGGTTGGCACGCTTCAAGGGAGCAAAGCGGTGAGAAATCAGAAAAACCGTACGATTCTGGGAAACTTTTTGAAGATTCTGTAAAACCTGCTGCTCAGTCTCGCTATCGAGGGCGCTGGTCGCCTCATCCAAAATCAAGATGGGCGCATTGGAGAGAAACAACCGTGCCAGGGCAATGCGCTGCCGCTGTCCTCCAGATAGGGCAGTACCTCGTTCCCCCACATTAGTCTCGTAACCATGGGTCAGTTCGCTAATAAAATCATGTGCCGCTGCCATCCGGGCTGCCTCTACCACTTGTTCCGCAGTAATGTCGGGATCGCCGAGGGTAATGTTTTCCAGCACAGTGCCGTTGAACAGAAAGTCCTCTTGCAGGACCACTCCCATTTGCTGACGCAGGGAAGCAAGATCGGAACTTTTAATATCAAACCCATCCACGAGGATGCGTCCCGATTCGACCTGATAAAGGCGTTGTAGCAGTTTAGACAGGGTACTTTTTCCAGAGCCGCTACGCCCCACAACACCCACCAGCATTCCTGGTTCCACATTAAAGGAAATGCCGCGTAGGACAGGTTCTTGTTGAGGATGGTAGCGAAAGAATACCTGGTCGAAGACAGTTTGACCTTTGAGGGGGGGTAATACCAGCCCTGATCCGGCTTCGGCTTCGGGAGCAACGTTCAGGATATCGCCGATGCGATCGACCGACAACAACACCTGCTGAAGGGTTTGCCAAAGTTGTACCAGTCGCAGCAACGGACCTGTGACTCGACCCGAAAGCATCTGAAACGCCACCAACTGACCCACCGACAACTTTTGATCAATCACTAGCTTTGCCCCAAACCAGAGGATCAGCAGGTAAGAAAGATTGGTCAAAAAGTCACCGATGTTGTTACTGATATTGGAGGTGGTGGAGGCTTTGAAGCCAGTGCGAATATAGCGAGCAAAGAGACCTTCCCAGCGCTCCCGAGAAACTTTTTCAGCAGTGTGGGCTTTGACTGCGTGAATTCCTGTAATGGTTTCTACCAGGAAGGATTGACTATCAGCACTGCGGTTAAAGGTTTCATTCAGCCAGTTACGCAGAATGGGGGTGGAAACCAGGGTCAAAATCGCAAATAGAGGTAATACGGCAAGAGCTACCCAGGTGAGGGGGATACTGTAGTAGAACATCAGTGCCAGGTAAACGACCGCAAAGATGCTGTCCAGCACCACGGTAAGGGCAGTACCGGTCAAAAATTGGCGGATATTCTCTAGCTCGTGAACTCGTGCTACCGTGTCGCCGACCCGACGCGACTCGAAATATGCTAGTGGCAACCGCATCAGATGACGGAATACCTGAGCCGAGAGGCTGAGATCCAGACGTCGAGCGGTATGGGTAAAAATAAACAACCGCAATATACCGAGAAAGGCTTCAAAGAAGGCAACAGATAGCAAGGCGATCGCCATCACATCTAGCGTAGAGAGGCTACCATGCACCATCACCCGGTCAATCACTACTTGGGTAATGACCGGCGTTGCCAGCCCCAACAATTGCAAGGTCAAAGAGGCTAGTAGGACTTCGCCCAGCAAGCGACGATATCGCCAAACGGCTGGCAAAAACCAAGTCAGGTTAAAGCGATCTTGGGTTTGGATTGGTTCAACTTGCCACAGGTTGCCATCCCAGCCAGGCGCTACCACCGATCGCGGTAGCGCTTCGCAAGTTTGGGTGGGGTTAGTAGGATCGCCAATAATCAGTCGATCGCCCTTGCAACCATAGACCACCATCCAACGTTCCTGTTGCCAGTGCAGCAGGGCTGGAAAATTCAACTGGCGCAATTCTGCCCAACTGGTTTCAATATGCCGTAGTTGCATCCCCACTTTTTCAGCGGCTTCGGTCACATCAGCGGGGCGTTGCCCCCGCAACTGACGCTGCACCCACTCCAGTTGGGCAGAAATTTGCAAATGATAAGCTGCCATGGTTAGGCAGGCGGCAGCCGTATTAACGCTTGCCACAAAGGGAAACCCTAAAATGGGCTTGGGGCTGTTTTCGGTTTGAGGTTGGTAGCGCAATCGCTGCACTGCCCAAAACTGCTCGATTTCCGAAGAAGATAAAGTCGCCCAGAGATCAGGTCGCCAATGCATCACCACGACATTGTCACTCGAAGCCCTGGCTTTCCAATAGCCCGATAACTCGAGTAACGGACCTAGCCAATCTCCCGCTTTGAGCATGGTCGATTGTCCCTCTTCAGGCACCAACCGAACTTTGCCAGATAGGACTAATACCTGACTATCTGGCGAATCAGTAGACCAAATGACTTGTCCTAGCGTGTAGCGACGAGTTTCAGCTTGTTGTTTAAACTGAACCTGTTGCTCAGAACTGAGGAAGCAGAGCGGTGGAGCATCCCAAGGAATGGCTATGGCGTTATCGTCGGTAATCATTCATTTACCTGTAATTTGACGGTCATTTTTTGTAACTTTTCAGCAATCCAGCGTTCAAACAACTCATTTTGTAACGCTTGCTTGAGTTTCGGATCTTCTAACGAAGCGGGGAGTAGTTGTTCTACCCGGAACAATCCCCAGTTTTTCTCAATTTCAACTGGTCCTACTAAATCGCCCGCAACGGCTGCATCGACCAAGGCCCTAAGAGTGTCCGGCATCGTTCCTCGGCTAACCGGACCCATCATGCCATTGGCTACTCGATCTTCCGCGATCGAATACTGCTGCGCCAAATTTTCAAACTTGGCTCCTTCATCAATTTGGCTTCTGAGTTCTTCAGCCAATTCTTTGCTGTCTACGACAATGCGCGACACAACGACCCGATCCAAAAAAAGTTTGCGCTCAATAAAATATTCTTGCAACTTGGATTCGGAAAGCTGAGTTTTGAGTTTTTCTAACTTAAACCCATTTACAATCTGACTGTGGAACGCGTTGTAGTCTAGTCCATTCCGGGTCAGCCACTCTTGAAAGGCTTTGGGCTCAGTTAATTTTTGTTGTAATCGAAAATTAATCACTGCTTGCTCAATGACTGCTGAGCTGATATCGATATCTTCGCGCGTTTGCAGTTCTTGCTCCAAAACGTACTGGCGCAGAATATCGCTTAAAAAGGATTGCAGCTTACCCGAAGATTGCAGATATTTCAAACACTGGGAAAGGGAAAGGGGTTGTTCGTCAACCGTGAGAAAGGGGGTCGCTGCCATATTCAATCCAAATTAACCTATGTGGAACTACTGTTATCTTGCCCAGAACATCCAAGATTGATTCTAGTCTTACAGAGCTTTCAGAGATTTCAAGGAAAAATTTGCCCTGCTTAATATCTTTTGGGCAATTTTTATTCGGACGGAGTGAATTTTTTGCGCTTCGATCATTTGGTTGGTCATCCTAGCAAACCTGATTCTCTTTCAACAGGGCAGATGGCTCAAATTTCACCTCGGTTCGTAAGCTCGTTTTCTCGGTGCACCAGGTCACAGTTTAAGCGGTTCTTATCTCACCGATGAAAGGGATGTTCATCACTTCATGAATGAAAAACATGCTGGATGATCAATCCCGTTAGTCCTCAAAGGAAATCGTCATGAAACTCTCGTATCGTGGTGTTCGTTACGACTATAAATCTATCAATGCAGAAATTTTAAGCAGCAGAACGATTGATCAATATGAGGGGATTTCTACGGATCTGAAAACTTCCAGAGAAGAGCATTTGTCCGATACTCTGGTAAGACTGAAGTATCGTGGGATCGTCTACATTGGGTTTTGTGAATTTTAATCCAAGTTTAGTATTTTCCAAGGAGGCGCAAAACCTGACGCTCCTGAGTACCTATCAATATTTTTTGTAGGTATGAAAAGCCGCACGCCCTGCGGTGAAAAAATGGTTGGATTGAATTCAGGTTTCTCAGTCTTGCGATCCGATAGTCAAGCTTTGCGTCCCTACGATTGCGCTGTTCTTTCAGGAGCTACCTCATTTCTGGCTTAGCTTAGGGTGAAGGTATGACTTGGGCTAAAGAATCGGTAATCAGCGCTAATTCAATGCGTTGGTCGGTTAGCGGTTTAATCTCAACTCGAATCTGGGGACCAAAAAAGCTGGTTAGCTTAGCTTGCTTTTGTTGCCAATTTTCCAGTGAGATGAAAGGTGAGGCAAACTCCAGAATTAACCCATAGTTACCTGCAATATTCTCTTCTCGCAGTCCACTCAACAAAGGCCGTTCTTCATCGGTAGGACTGAGACCCAGACGTTTTAATGCTTCATCTAAATGTGCCGATTGCCCATAGCGATAGCGGGTCACGTCTTTCCGAATCTGATTTTGTGTCTCTGTGGCTTGCTGATTTCGGAGTGCCAAAACTTCTGGAGCAGTGGGTTGAGTGATGGGAACAGGCTTCAGTTCAGAGGCTTTGAGCGCCAGACCTCCCAGTAAGAGCGGAATGCCATAGAAGAAGCCAACTAAGTTGAGTGTTGGTTCTCTAAAGACGTAAGCGCCGAAGCCTAAAAGCGTTAGGATGCCACCTACCCATAGACCCAGTGTTCCCAGAGAAGTTTGACGTAACATAAGAGATAGTAGAGGTGAATCTGAGATCGATCGCTATTGCTTAGTCTCGCTGATCTTGGTGCTTCTGGATAGCCCCGAAAAGCTGACAATCCGCAACATAGACGATTTTTGACTGCCAGAGATGGGCTTTTGAGCCAAGGTCAAAAATGGATTGGGTGGACTTTGGGATAGAGGAGTGAATGGATATGATGGCGAATAACTCTTACTTTCAAGCACAGGTATGACTCAGTGAAGCAATCGTTGAATTTGTTCTCAATTTGCGATCGAGTGGGTCGGTGGGGGAAGCATTTAGCGATTTGGCTGAAGTGCGACGGAACCGACGAAAAGCCCTTATACTAACTTGATGTAGTAAATGCGACTACGATTTTTCGGTATGTTGGGGTTGTCTGCTACCGTATTTCTATCTGGTTTTCATAATGTTAAAAGACGACAGTCATACCACTCAGAATGGTTCGCTGCTTGATCAGATAGATTCGCTCAAGCGAGAAGATGAGACACTCTACAATATTCTTGCTGTGGACGTTTGGGCATTGGCAAAAACGATGGACGAGTTTCAGCCAGGGTTTTGGGCAGCTTTTATGAAAAATCGAGAGAAAGCGTTAAAGCGATTTATCGATGAGGTGATTAAGACGAAGCCTGCCGATACGAAGCGCCCTCCTTTTTTGCGTTAGATCGTTCAAGCTGCGGTTACAAACCGGTTCTGGTTTGTCGTTAGGAGCGACCGAACGAATGATTTGCTCGAGATCGCACATTTTTCAGGCTTGCAAATTACCATCGCAGTTGCTTCAAGTGATACCTACGAGGGCTGGGCTTGCCCTCCAGGTCAGAGAATTCATGGGTTTAATGGGTGGTTTGCGGTGGAAATCAGAGATTCTCGATCGCCAAAGACGGAACCGGATCGGCTAACTCGAACCCAAATACGCGCGAGTAGAAAAATAGTTCCCCATCTAGCGCACTTTTAATATTTTCAGCTTTGCGGAAACCGTGCTGTTCTCCCTGAAACAGGACATAAGCAACGGGTAATTTCTTCGATCGTAAAGCATTCACCATCAGCTCTGACTGGCTTGGGGGGACAACTTTATCTTCATCCCCCTGAAAGAAGATCACGGGACAGGACAGGAGATCGGTAGCATAAATGGGCGATCGCTCCCTATAAAGATCTTCCTGTTCAGGATAGGGACCAATCAGGCTATCCAGATAACGCGACTCAAACTTATGGGTATCGGTTGCCAGTGCCGCCAGATCACTGACCCCATAGTAGCTCGCACCGGCTTTGAAGGTATCGCGAAAAGTGAGGGCACAGAGCGTCGTATAGCCCCCCGCACTGCCTCCCGAAATTACCAGACGATCGCCATCCACACTGCCTAACGCCACCAGATACTTCGCTCCATTGGCACAGTCATCCACATCTACAATGCCCCATTGTCCTTTCAAGCGTTCTCGATAAGCACGTCCATAGCCTGTACTACCGCCATAGTTGACATCCAGGACCCCAATGCCGCGACTCGTCCAGTACTGGATACTCAAGCTAAAAGCCGCAGAGGTGGCTGCGGTCGGTCCACCATGGCTTTTGACCAACAAAGGAGGACGTTCATTTTCAGGGGCAGTAAACGCTCCATTCTTAGGTGGATAGAAATAGCCATAAGCGGTAAGTCCGTTTTCGGTTGGAAAGGCAATCGCCTCTGGCACCGAAAGATACGCTTCATCAATGACTAACTCACTCGCACGGCGCAACACTTCTAAAGTTTGAGTTGCCAAATCGACACGGACGATCGCCCCTGGCTGAATCGGCGACCCCGCACCCAACACCAACACTCCGGGCGCGGCTTGAATGCTGCCACTGCGAAAATAGGGCAACGACAGTGGCGAGAGTTTCCCCGTCGCCGTATCCAGGCTCGCGATGTGGCTTTCTCCAGCTTCGGTATAGGTACAGAGGATCTGTCCGCTCGATTCAAAAGCATACGTTGTCATGCCAAACACCCATTGAGGCAAGCCAAACTCTGCTTCCATCGGACATACAGGTTCCAACCAGCCATAGGCTTCGGCATCCGAATCATCGGGTCTCCCCTGCCCACCCTTAAACAGTGGGGGTTCCGGCAACCAGCGATAGAGATTCCACCAACCCGATCGATCGGAAATTAAATACAACACTCCATCCGGCGACCACTCTGGCTGAAAGATCGACTCTTCCAACCCGCCTGCCACCTGATGCACCTCGCCCAAAGAGCCATCTGCCAGCACATCTGCCACCCAAAGCTCAGTCCCATCCCAAGGCATCAAGGGATGATTCCAGCAAATCCAGGCAAGTTGTTTGCCATCCGGGCTGAGGCGGGGGGAGGCATAAAAATCTTTGCCAGTTGCCAGAATGGCTTGTTCGCTTCCATCTGCCAGATTAATGCTGACCAGGGTATTGATAATTTCTGACTCGGTTAGGGTGTGATCTTCACGCACACAAATGAAACGGTTGCGATCGCGATCGACCAATCCATCGGCATAGCGGTAGGCAACCTCCGGCGTAAGTGGCTCAGGTGCCTGCCCAGGAATTTGGCGATAGAGCCGTTGGTTGGCAAAGTTAGAAAAATAAACTGTGCCATCGACCACTAAAAATGCGCCCCCCCCATACTCATGCGCTCGCGTCCGCACATTAAACGGTGCTGGTGTAACATCCCTGATCTGTCCGTCTGGGGTTCGCTGCACAATGACATTCCGTCCGCCTTCATTAGGGCGAGATTCGCTCCAGTAGATGTCTTCACCATCTAAAACTACGGTTCCCAGACCGACGCTTCCAGCCACAATCAGCTCAGAAGTAATAGGTGATTTCCAGGAACCGTAAGGTGCTACTTGAAGTTCAGAGATAGCCATCAACTTTGAAGGTTTGAAGAACAACTGTTCAAGTTTACTGTCCAAATTGACTGGTGTGTATGGGGTCAGAACAAGTCGTCTCAATCAGCATTTTTATCTATCCTCAAACCAAATTGGCTGGGGAATATGGGCTTAGAACCAGTTATTTGAATCCGCAATTTTACCTATTCTCAAACGGTTTCTAAGAAATTATGTGAGGATTTTTGCTATCATCGCGGTTTACGTGTTAGGTTAAGCCCTGAGCTTTGAAATTCGGCTGACAGCATTGCTCTGTAATGACAAGCATTTCTCCGAATCTTTAATCTCTTATCCTGTTTGTTGGTTCCGGAGGAATATCCATGTCGATTTACGTTGGTAACTTGTCTTACGAAGTTACGCAAGAGGACTTGAGCAATGTTTTTGCTGAGTACGGTACTGTAAAACGAGTCCAACTTCCCACCGATCGCGAAACTGGGCGGATGCGTGGTTTTGGGTTTGTTGAAATGGAGGAAGAAGCTCAAGAAGAAGCTGCGATCGCTGCCCTGGATGGGGCGGAATGGATGGGGCGTGACCTCAAAGTCAATAAAGCCAAACCCCGTGAGGAAAGAAGTCCCGGGGGGGGTGGTAACCGTCGGAACAATCGGGATGGATTCTCTCGCCGCTATTAAATCGAGCGATCGAGTTTTCACAATCATCAATGGATAGGTGGGTAAAGTAGATCAGTCTACTTTACCCTCCAAATTTTCGTGTTAAGAATAGGAGTTAGCGCTGGCAGTGTCCCCCTGACTCCTAATATCTTTGATAAATCAAGAAATTGATGATTTCAGGTTTGTGTTTCAGAACCTTGTTGTGCTCAGAGTCCAGTCCATCCGTACCCAAGGAAAAGCCGCATGACCCAAATCACCGTTGGCGAAAACGAAGGCATCGATTCGGCGCTTCGTCGGTTCAAACGTCAAGTTTCTAGAGCCGGAATTTTTTCGGATATTAAGCGTTTGCGTCATTTTGAAACTCCGATTGAAAAGCGCAAGCGCAAAGAAATCGCCAGACGACGTAAAAAGCGGTTTAATCACTAATCGATTGCAACCTGTTCAAACCCTATTTGGCCGCCTTACCAATGGATGTCCATGAATTTCAGAGCCGTTATGCAGCGGGGCAACGAAACTTCAGCGGAATTAATTTGATGGGAGCAAAATTGCGGAATGTAAATCTCAAAAATGTAAATTTGAGTGGCGCAAATTTGACCAAGGCAAATCTAAGTCATGCCAGCCTAAGTAGCGCCGATCTCCGCAACGCAATTCTCCTGCATGTTGATTTTAGTGAAGCCAATCTGACAGGGGCAGATCTGACAGGAGCCAATTTGGTGGGGTCGAAGTTGACCAATACCAAATTGAACGATGCCAACCTGACTCAGGCTAACCTTACAGATGTTAACCTGAACGAGGCTCAATTTCGTCGTGTTACGATGCCTGATGGAACTCGACAACAGTTCTCTCAACACAAATAAACCCATTGGGGTGACTACGAAAGAATTGTAAAAAATTGATTGAAACCAGGTGTGATACGCGAGATTTATCACACCTGATTTTTTATTGGACTCTATGAATCCCACTTTTATGAGGGCAAAAATCGAGCATCAGATTGTGTTTTTGCACCATGAAGATGTACCAACTTATAAAAAAGGGGGATCGGTGGTGCGAAATAGTTATTTTTGGGCACTCCGCTCGATCGCGGCGCGAGCAGTGCGAAATCAGGACTGGGAGTTTGAGGCAGAAGTCTGGGTTGCCCTACAACGAATGCTTTTATCTTTTGCGGAATCAGGCTATTTGGGTTTGCACGAAACTCTACTCGAGTTTCCAATCGAACAAGGAGAAATCCCACTCGTCCTCCAACCGATTTCAACCTGGCAGTAGGGCAGAAAGCCACTCCGAAAAACCAGGAAACTGGAGAAGCGGAGGGATAAGACGTAAAATACGGGTTACGCCGACTGATTCTTCATCTGATTTGAAATGGGAATTGCGATCGATTTTGGCACCAGCAATACAGTCGTTGCTCGCTGGAACCGAGCAACTCAGCAATCGGAAACATTGTCTCTGCCCGGTTTTTCGCTGCGCTCTGGGCAGAACCCTCCTCTGATCCCCAGTCTGGTCTATGTAGAAGATGCCACAACGGGCAAAGTCGTGACCGGACAACAGGTACGCGATCGGGGACTGGATCTGAGCAGTGATCCCCGTTTTTTCCGTAACTTCAAGCGGGGGATTGGGTCATCAGTTCAGGGCTTTTTGCCTGAAGTGGATAGGAAAACCGTTTCTTTTGAGCAAGTTGGACAATGGTTTCTCAGCCAGATCATTACCGCCATTCCAGAAGCCTCGGAATCGCTGATCTTTACGGTGCCTGTCGATAGTTTCGAGGCATATCGCCACTGGTTGGGACAGGTGTGCCAGTCGCTGCGGGTGGAGCAGGTGAGGATGCTGGATGAGCCAACTGCAGCCGCGCTGGGCTACGGATTGGCAGACCGAGAAACCTTACTGGTCATTGACTTTGGCGGTGGGACACTTGATCTGTCGCTGGTTCGGTTAGGCAGTCATGCGACACAACAAAAACCGCTGGGCTTTGTGCTGAAATGGGGACAAAAGTCTTTTGCAGAAAAATCGGGGCAGAAGCCGAAAGTTGCCAGAGTGCTGGCAAAAGCGGGACAAAATCTGGGGGGTTCGGATATCGACCATTGGTTGGTGGACTATTTTGTCCAAACGCAGGGGCTCACGCCTTCTCCTCTCATCACCCGACTGGCAGAGCGGTTAAAAATTCAGCTTTCACTGCAACCTCAGGCAGCAGAAGTTTACTTTAACGACGAGACGTTGGATAGCTATGAACTGAAGCTTGATCGTCCCCAATTTGAAGCCCTGCTCACAGACCATCTGTTTTTTGAAACCCTGGATGACATGATGATGCAGGTGCTGCAACAAGCCCGCCGACAGGGGTTGGAAGTTGCCGATATTGATGCGGTGTTACTGGTTGGCGGCACGGCACAAATTCCGTCAGTGCAGACCTGGGTTCAGCAATATTTTGAGCCTGCCAAAATTCGCTGCGAACGCCCGTTTGAGGCGATCGCTCAGGGGGCATTGCAAGTGAGCCAGGGAGTTGAGCTAAAGGATTTTCTTTACCACGGCTACGGTATTCGCTATTGGGATCGACGCAATCACTGCCACAACTGGCATGCTTTGATCAAACCAGGACAACCCTATCCCATGAACGAACCGATCGAACTGGTGCTGGGTGCGTCGATCGAAAATCAACCCAGTATTGAGTTGGTCTTAGGCGAACTAGGCACCGCCGCAGAGCAGACGGAAGTTTACTTTGATGGAGATCGGCTCGTGACCCGACGGCTGTCGGGACCTCAAGCCCAAGTGCAAGCTCTCAACGATCGCGATGGCGCCAGAAGCATTGCCCAACTGGCTCCTCCAGGACATCCTGGCAGCGATCGCATCAAAGTTCAGTTTTTGGTGGATGATCAGCGGTTTTTGCGGATCACGGTAGAAGATTTGTTAACCCATCAGACGTTGTTAGAAAACCGGGTAGTGGTGCAGTTAAGTTAACAGATTTGGGATTCGCAATTTGGGATTGATGATTTGGGAACATGAAAATAATCCGCCATGAACGTTCGAGTAGGGTAAAAATGGGTCATCGGCTAAATTCCCGAATGCGCAATTCTGGTTGCGGATTATTCGTGACTGGATGGCTATCGGCGATCGCAACTGCAACTGTGTGGTTGCCCAACACTGCGCCTGCTTGGGCACAAAGTTTAGCCCACGCCTCCCCTCAGTTTTTGGCACAGGCTACTGGTTCGATAATTTGTCCAGCCCAGTTAGGCGCCGCAATTTCTGCCATTGTGGAGCGTCCCCAATTTGCCCGCTCTCGTTGGGGCATTGTAGTACAACCTCTATCGGTCAAGGGAACCAGCCCCCCACTCTACACCCGCGATGCTCGGTACTATTTCGTACCTGCTTCCAACGCTAAACTGCTGAGCACCGCTGCGATTCTTTATCGTCTCAAATCGCAATACCGCATTCGTACATCGGTTTATCGAGTGGCAGATCCGACCGGACAAATCGTGCTACGCGTCGTGGGACGCGGCGATCCCAGCCTCACCAACGCAGCGTTGAAACTGCTAGCCCAACAACTGAGCCAACAGGGCATTCGTCGCATAGATCGTTTGCTTGGCGACGATAGCTACTTTAACGGGGCAGAAGTGAATCCCAATTGGGAATGGGGCGACCTTCAAGGCGGCTATGGCGCAACGGTCAACGGATTAATGGTGAACCAAAATGCGATCGACCTGCAAATTGTGCCCCAAGGCTTGGGACAACCCTTGCAAGTCCGTTGGGAAAATCCCAGCGAGGCAGCTGGTTGGCAAATCATCAATACCGCTCGCACCGTTGCAGCAACAGAACCCGAGTTTCTCGACGTAGGGCGTGACCTGAGCAAACCCATTTTGCGGGTACAGGGGCAACTTCGGGTCGGATCTGCCGCAGAACCCGTTGCCGTTTCCATCTCCGACCCGGCGCAAAACTTTCTGCAACAGTTTCGCACCGCGCTCGCAGCCGAAAAAATCACCGTTGCTCAAGCAGAAGTAACCACCCGCCCTGCCAGTCAATCCGAACCCGAAATCGCCTTTGTGCAATCCCCCCCCTTAGCAACATTGCTGGCAGAAACCAACCAGGAAAGCAATAATCTCTATGCAGAGGCGCTGTTACGGACTCTCGGCAAGGTGTCTGTCAACGCCAGCAATAGTTCGCCGCTAGAGCTGGGATTAAGCAATGTTAAAGCCACACTAGCGGGATTGGGGGTAGATGGGAGCGGCTTCATTTTGGTGGATGCGTCGGGGTTGGCGCGACAAGATCGGGTGAGCCCGGACGCGATCGTCCAAACCCTCCAGGTCATGTCCAAAGTACCAGAATCTTCCATTTACCGAGCATCTTTGGCAGTAGCAGGCAAAAGCGGGACGCTCCGCGATCGGTTTATCGGCACCCCTGTGCAGGGAATTCTTCAGGGGAAGACGGGCACCATTCAAGGAGCCGTGTCCTTATCGGGCTATTTAACACCCGCCAATTACTCACCACTGGTGTTCAGTATTCTGGTGAACCAGTCTGATGCCTCGTTTTCAACCTTGCGAGGCGCGATCGATGACATCGTTCTGGTCTTGGCGCGCCTGAAACCCTGTTAGAAACCGAAAGAGGCGATGATTTTAGCAATCATCGCCTCTGAATCCATGCGCGTAGTGAATGAGTTCGCTCTTAGGGCTGTCCAGCAGCGCTACCGTCCATCCCAAACAGGACTTTGCCTCAGCACGCACAGAATCGAACAACTGCCAGAATCAGTCGATCGCTTAGTGCAAACCGAGCCAGTTCAGTACACCTTGTCCAGTCAAAAACTCGATCAACAAAGCCATCGAAAAACCGACCATAGCAGCCCGCCCATTCAAGCGTTCTGCATATCCGTTAAAACCAAATTTGGGTTCTACAGACTTGGGAGCAACAGTGGGTTGAGATTGCGTCATAGTGGAATTCCTCTGAATGAGTGTTGCAAGTATCCGCAATGTCGCAACGCTAGAACTGATGACTCAATGGCAGAGACCGCTGCCTTCAGCCATTTTGCTCCGCCTTGTTACATTTCTTTACTATTCCATTGTAGGGATGCTGAAGGCTGTGTCAACCGGTTCCGTCCGACTTCCTACCATTTGCGCACATAAATCTGGGTGAAGTAGGTGGCTCCTCGGTGGTCTTGCGCAACACCCACGCCTGTCAATGTGTAGCGTCGTTCTTCCATATTTTGTCGATGTCCAGGGCTGCGCATCCAGCCATTGAAGGCACGCGCTGCCGGATCATTTTGGCTAAAGATGTAGGCGACATTTTCTCCCACTCGCCGCACTAAAACACCTCGCAGGGCGATCGCTCGTGCCCGTCGCTTTAAGCCATCGTGCCCCACAGGTACTCGCCCCTCTGCCATCGCACGGCTGTGTTTCCGTGCCTCAGCACTGACTCGGGCGTCCAGTTTGAGCAACGGTAGTTGCCGCGAACGTCGATATTCATTGACTTGCAAAAAAATTGCCTGCTCCAACGTTTCGGGAGTAGGCTGCACTCGAGGCGAAGCCATTGGGCTTGCTTGGGGAGTAGCAACGATCGGCGATTCTGGATGGCCTGCCTGTGCCATTAGCAGCAGCCCTGGCAGCACAAAACTACTGAAACCCAAAAAATAACGGTTCAGGCTCAATTGCTTCATTTTAGGAAAATTGAGGAAGAAGTAATGGGGAATTTACAATGACAAGCAATCCCCAGTTACTTCGACTGCTGGCACGATAGTGCAAGTTCCCATGCCAGCTTAAAGCGCCAACCGCTTAGCAACGGTTTGTACATCCTTATCTCCCCGCCCAGAGCAGTTGATGACAATCCGAGGATTACCCGTCAGTTGGGGACACAGGGTTTCCAGATAGGCGATCGCGTGGGCAGTTTCCAGTGCCGGAATAATGCCTTCGAGTTGGGAGATTTGTTGAAATGCATCCAGGGCCTGTTGATCGGTCACACTGTAGTACTCGGCGCGACCCAAATCCTTCAAGTAGCTGTGTTCGGGGCCAACACCGGGATAATCCAACCCAGCACTGATAGAGTGGGCTTCTACAACCTGACCATCCTCATCTTGCAGCAGGTAGCTCATTGCACCATGCAGGACCCCAATACGCCCCTGAGTGAGTGTGGCTGCATGACGCTCGGACATGACCCCTTCTCCTGCCGCTTCGATGCCAATTAGACGCACACTAGGTTCGTCGATGAATTCATTGAATAGCCCGATCGCATTCGACCCCCCACCGACACAAGCCAGCAAAATATCAGGCAACCCGCCCCACTTTTCTAGACATTGCGCACGAGTCTCTTGGCCAATAATGGTCTGAAATTCGCGCACAATCATAGGGTAAGGATGAGGACCTGCGACCGATCCCAAAATGTAATGGGTAGTTTCGACATTCGTTACCCAGTCGCGAATCGCTTCCGAAGTAGCATCTTTTAACGTGCCAGTGCCCGCCTCCACTGGACGCACTTCAGCTCCCATCAGCCGCATCCGAAAGACATTCAGGGCTTGCCGTTCCATGTCGTGCACACCCATGTAAATAACACAGCTCAAGCCAAAACGGGCACAAACCGTAGCAGTTGCCACGCCATGCTGTCCTGCCCCGGTTTCGGCGATAATGCGCTGTTTGCCCATACGTCTTGCCAGCAGCACTTGTCCCAGGGAATTGTTGATTTTGTGCGCACCCGTATGGTTCAAGTCTTCGCGTTTGAGATAAATTTCGACACCTGTGCCATCAGAGCGGCTATAGCAGGCGGTGAGTCGTTCTGCAAAGTAAAGCGGACTGGGTCTACCCACATAGTCTCGCAACAGCCCACGCAATTCTTGCTGAAATTCTGGATCGTGCCAGTACTGCTGAAAAGCGGACTCCAACTCACTGAGTGCAGGCATGAGGGTTTCAGGCACATACTTACCGCCAAATCGCCCAAACCGCCCCAAGGCATCGGGTCGAGATGAGGTGCGATCGCTGATGGACGGTTGCAGGTTGGAGGAGAGCGGTGTTGTGGTCACAGGTCAGACGCAGAAATGGGACAGATCTTAATTATAAGTCTCGGCTTGAAGGCGAACAGTCTTCCGCTTCTCTGTTCTGTCACAAATTCCGCAAATCCTCGCTCAAATGCTTAGCCCCGACTTCGTCCGATTCTGCCAAAAACAGCGGCTTGATCATGCGGCTCAGCCCCCCGGATCGGGTCATCTGATGAAAGCGATCGCTGGTTTTGTTGCAAATCACCCGATACCCATTACGCTCAAATAACTTACGAGCACGCACATTGGCATAAGTCACATCTAGACACATTGCCTGGCAATGGGCATTCGCTGCCAACCGTTCTGCATGAGCTAATAAATAGTGACCGATCCCCTGATTGCGAAATTCTGGCAAAACGCTCAGGCTCAGGATGTAATAGTCATGGGGGAAAACATCTTGCTTAATTCGGCTCAGATCTGCCAGGTTGACCAAAATTCGGGGCAACTTACGTAGGGGCAACAACCTTGCCATGACAGACTGCATTCTTTCCTCTGCCTGCCGCTTCACTTTGCCAGAATAGCTCAGGATCAGCCCGACAGGTCGTCCTTCCACTTCCACCACCTGCGTGTATTCGTAGCTAAAGGCATGTCCCGGATAGACAAAAGCCTGCTGAAAAATCTTTCGGGATTCTTCCGGAGTGGAGGCAAAAACATAACCGAAGAGTGCGGGACCCGACGCAAAAACAGCAGACGCTCCCCAATCGACATCAGCAGCAGTTGCCGGACGCAAAACTAAATTTTGTGTAGAAGGTTGGGGTTGCATACCTCGTCATTCTAAAGGGGAGCAGAAATTTTTGCCGAGAACACTATAAGTGACTTTAGACTTTGATTGCTAACGCTAAACTGTCAGCAGTCAATCTCGCTCATTTTTTGGACTTTCTAATTTTTGGACTTCCGACTCTCAACCCTGGACGATAACATCCCAGACGCTTGAGCCTCAAACAAGAGACGTCACTCGTCTCAGGTCTCGTGTTGTTGCCTTGTGTTATTAGTCTAAACTCCAAATAATGAGAGTTTAAGTTCCAATTGTCCAGGCTGATTCGGTCAAACAGTCACAAGTTATGGTGTTGCCAAACTATACAGTGCGAGAAAGCGATCGGGCAAAGCACGTCAACCTCAAGATTTCTCGATTGGGGAAGCTCGAAGTCATTGTGCCCAGGGGATTTGACCAGCGACGTATTCCTGGCATCTTACAACGCAAACAAGACTGGATTCACAAAGCCACCCAGCGAATTGAGCAACAACGATCGCTTGCCTCAGCCACACCTGCCGAAATCCTACCCAAACAGATTTCCTTATTGGCGATCAGCGAAACGCTACGAGTGGCCTATTGCAACGGTTCCAGATTGCGGGTCAGTACTTTTGAAAAGGGCAATAACCTGACCGTCTGGGCAAATGAAGGTCAACCAGAAATTTGCCAGGAGATTCTTCGTCGCTGGTTAGGTCGCAAAGCCGAGGAGCATTTAATTCCCTGGCTGCGATCGGTGAGTGGCGAAATTGATTTACCCTTCACCAGCGCTTCAGTGCGAGGGCAAAAAACCCTGTGGGGGAGTTGCTCTCGCCGTAAAACCATTAGCCTCAACTACAAGCTATTATTCTTGCCCGATCCCCTGGTTCGCTATGTCTTTGTGCATGAACTTTGCCACACCGTGCATCTCAATCATTCCAAAGATTTTTGGTATCTGGTGGGTGAGTATGAACCAGACTACAAAAATCTGGATAAAGAACTGAATCACGCCCAACGATATGTACCATTGTGGGCTGAGCCATGGCAGGGGTAGAGGATTGAAGAAGTGGAGAGGTGGAGAAGTAAATGTCTAGAGGAGAATGGGGGAATTGTGTGGATTGCGAATTGAAGGCTGCGGGCTGATACACTCTGTTTCCAGGGAATTGTTCCTGATTAATCCAGCTTTTGCAGAATGACCCAATGGTAGACATCTGCTTCTGTAAGGCAGAATGGGAGCGTTTGGCTTTTGCTGGCAAATTTTATGAATCGTCATTTTCTGTCCGCACCGTTTTCTTCACAGCGGGTTGATCGATGGGTGGGTCGGTTGAATTGGGGTGGGGTGCTGCTGGGAGCGATCGCGGGAGTCCTGTTAGGAGGCATTAAACCAGAGTCTGCGATCGCCGCAGAGCGAGTTTATTTGTCTTATGAATTTTTTGAGCGATCAGTTGCCGTTGACGATCTCGAAACCTATGCCAGGACAGGTCAAATTAGTGATGACCTGTATGTCTACACCCAATATGCTGATCCCAAGACACTAGAGCAATTGCGTAGCATTTTGCTAGAGCCAGCAAATCTTGACCAGGTAGCGGTTTCTCAGTTTCTTTATACCCCCCAGGGCAAGATTTTGTTGGAACGATTGGGAGAGGTGATTCAATCCGAATCTCACCAGACAGGTTTTTATGCCATTCGAGCTGCATTGATTCTGGCGGCGTCCGATCGTCGAGAGGGCTTAACCCTGCTCAATGTGTTGAAGAAATTTCCAACTCGGGCGATCCGAATCGATATCCAACGTGGGCTAAAGGTTGCCAAAGATCTGGAGCAAGCCATCAATCAGACGAATCGAGCAACGGCTGAAATTATTCGTCGCTCTGACTTGGAAGCCAGCTTGGGCGAACGTTTCATAAGCAATCCGTTTCTCTTTGAAAGCACAGGTTCCTGGCAACAAATCACCCTCAATTTATCTGATCCAAATCGGTCAACATCTGCGCTCAAAGCCTCTGGACGTAATTTCCCAGTCGATATTTATATCCCACAAAATAAAATTACGCGATCGGGGCAGCTCATTGCAGCCCCCGTCATCGTGATTTCGCACGGGTTGGGATCAGACCGCAAAACCTTTCAGTACTTAGCACAATATTTGGTTGCGCATGGATTTGCAGTTGCAGTACCGGAGCATCCCGGTAGCAATGCCCAACAAATCCAGGCATTGCTGAATGGTATTGTCAACGAAGCCGCAGAACCCGGCGAGTTCGCCAATCGCCCCCTCGATATCACATACTTGTTAAATGAGCTAGAGCATCGCTCTCAAACTGATCCCCAATTAAAGGGACGCCTGAACCTGAAAAAAGTCGGTGTACTGGGGCAATCCTTTGGAGGCTATACAGCCTTAACAATTGCCGGAGCACCCATCAATTTTCTAGGGTTACAAAAAGATTGCCTCGCCCAGAGCGCCTCTTTGAACCTTTCGTTGTTGCTGCAATGTCGTGCCCTGGGGTTGCCCTCCGAAAATGCCACGTTCAGTGATCCCCGGGTAAAAGCCATCATTGCCATTAATCCAGTAGATAGTAGTATTTTGGGCAAAGAAGGACTCAGTCAAATCCAAGTCCCAACGATGATTGTGGCAGGAAGTGCGGACACGGTTGCCCCAGCCTTGCCTGAGCAGATTCGTCCCTTTACCTGGCTCACCACGCCCGATCGCTACCTGGTTCTGATCGATCAGGGAACTCACTTCTCAACTCTCGAAGATTCGGGTGGAGAAAATCAACGCATTGCCTTTCCCCCTGAAATTACCGGTCCTCAACCCGCGATCGCCCGCCGTTATATGAACCTTCTGAGCCTGGTATTTTTCCAAACCTATCTTGCCGATCGCCCTGACTACCGTCCTTACTTGAGTGCTGCCTACGCCCAAAGCATCAGTCAAAATCCGCTTAAACTCAGCCTCATTAAGAATTTGACTGAAGAAGAACTGGAACAAGCAGTCAACAGTTCTGGGCGACCCTAAGGAGATAAACGGCACGTGGATGGTTTTCTCAATCTGAACAAACCCGCTGGCTTGACTTCTCACGATTGTGTCGCCAAGCTCAGGCGATTGTTGCGACTGAAGCGAGTGGGACATGCCGGTACGCTTGATCCGGCTGCAACGGGAGTCTTGCCTATCGCAATCGGTAAAGCGACACGCTTACTCCAATTTCTGCGCCACGACAAAGCCTATCGAGCAACCCTACGGTTGGGGATTTGCACCACGACGGATGATTTAGAAGGCGAAATTCTCCAAACTCGATCAGCGGCAGGACTTACCCTAGAAGATATTCTGAGTGCACTTGCCACTTTTAAGGGCACGATTCAGCAAATTCCACCAAACTACAGCGCAGTTCAGGTCCAAGGGCAACGGCTATACGATTTGGCGCGGCAGGGTAAGGAAATTGCGGTTGAGCCAAGAACGGTGGAGGTTTTTCAGATTGACGTGCTGGATTGGCGATCGGGAGAACAAGCCGAACTCGATCTGGCGATCTCCTGTGGACCTGGCACCTATATCCGCGCGATCGCTCGGGATTTGGGGCAAATGCTGCAAACCGGCGGCACCCTGACTACCCTGCTCCGCACTCAGAGCAGCGGCTTTCTTCTCAAAGACAGCTTCACCTTAGAAGCCTTGGACACGCAACTGCAACAGGCAGCATTTCATCCTATTCCGCCAGAAGTTGCCGTCGCCCATTTGCCCATCCTTTGCCTCAACGCGGAAACTGCTCGTCGTTGGTGCTGTGGACAACGAATTTTTTGGTCCGATGCCCCTCTGTCTGAAATCGTCCGCGTTCATCATGAATCGGGACAATTCCTGGGAATCAGCCGTGCAGTCGCGATTGAAACTGGCTTTGTCCTCAGCCCTGAGATGGTATTTGAGCCGGGCTGAAAGGAGAGAAACAAGAATATTTTCACTCGAATGAACACAATCACTTATTCGTTTGCCAAATAGCCTGCTGCAACAGAATGTTCAAGAATTTCCTGCACCATTTTCCAAAGCACAGGAGTACCCTCCTGAACAGGGAGCATGCGTTGCTGGACACGATCGCGAGTAATGCCGTGTAGCCGCCAAGTGCCCCCCTGCGTTTGCCAATTGTGCAATAGCGGTTGCAGGCGATCGAGCGCATTGGCAAACTGAGCATCGGGAGTGGTATGGGCTTCAAATTCTTCCCACAGGCTGCGTAGCTCAAGTCCTTGGTTAGCTGGCAACAAACCAAACAGGCGATCGGCTGCCTGTTGTTCACGAGTTGCTTTGTTCTGGTTACCCTGTACGTCGTAGCAAAAGGTATCGCCAGCATCCACTTCAACGAGATCATGCACCAGCATCATTTTAATCACTCGCAGCATATCAACAGGGTGCGGCACATATTCTGCTAGTAAAATCGCCATAATTGCTAAATGCCAGGAATGCTCAGCACTATTTTCCTGCCGCGATCCATCTATCAGCAAAGTTTGACGTAGCACCCCCTTCAACTGATCAATTTCCAGAATAAATTGAATTTGCTGGGCTAGCTTGCTGCCCTGTTCCAAAGCTTTCATGAATTGCTTTTCCCCTCTTTTCCGCATTGTGGACGACTGAGCAATCTCCGAGCCCCATTGAAACATGCTTTAAAATTTGCGGCGCAGGGACAAGATTTGTCGGATTTGTCCTGGTAACAAAACGCACGGAGCAAAATGTTTAGTTTAATGGAAGAGCGCAGCAGACATAGCGATCCTATTTGGATTGTGAGAAAAGTTTTTACAGAGACTTTTCTCACAACGCATCTCAACGCTCACAAATCTTAGGATGCTATCAGGAGAAAAGACCTTGAGAAATCAGCAATTACAAAGTTTGCAAACCACGATCGCAGCCGTGCTCGTGACGATCGTTGCCATCATCGGTCTCAATTCCTTCGTCATCATTAACCCCGGCGAGGCAGGGGTCATCAGCATTTTGGGCAAAGCCCAGGATGGAGCCTTACTCGAAGGCATCCACCTCAAACCCCCTCTGGTTTCCAGAGTTGATGTGTATGATGTCACCGTGCAAAAGTTTGAAGTGCCTGCCCAAAGCTCCACCCGTGACCTGCAAGATCTTACTGCCAGTTTTGCTATCAACTTTCGGCTTGATCCCATGCAAGTAGTCGAAATTCGGCGGAAACAGGGCAGCTTGCAGAATATTGTCTCCAAGATTATTGCACCCCAAACGCAAGAATCCTTCAAAATCGCCGCGGCTCGCCGCACCGTCGAAGAAGCCATTACCAAGCGGGATGAGCTGAAACAGGACTTTGATGCTGCCCTGGGAGAACGATTGGATAAGTACGGCATCATTGTGCTCGATACCAGCGTGGTTGACCTGGCATTTTCGCCCGAATTCTCCAAAGCGGTTGAGGAGAAGCAAATTGCCGAGCAACGAGCACAGCGAGCAGTCTATGTGGCGCAAGAGGCTGAACAAGAAGCCGAGGCAACCGTGAACCGAGCAAAAGGGCAGGCAGAGTCACAGCGGCTCTTACGCGAGACCCTGACCACGGAACTTTTGCAAAAACAAGCGATCGAAAAATGGGATGGTCATTTTCCTCAAGTATTGGGCGGAAATGGGGCGTTGCCTTTCATAAATTTAGAAACTGAGAAATTTCAACCCAAATAATGGATCGAAGGTGTTGACAGAAGCATCTCGCATTCGTTAACCTTATGAAGGTCTGAATGATGAAGGACTGAACACCAAGCCCCCATCGTCTAGAGGCCTAGGACACCTCCCTTTCACGGAGGCGACGGGGATTCGAATTCCCCTGGGGGTATGCTTCTTAGGTAACTAAAAATAGACTTCGGTCTTGCTAAAAGCCTCCTGATCCAGGAGGCTTTTGTATATCAGAGAGTATCAGGTTTGTAATATGGCTATTCATCTGGTTCAGATTCCTGTTCAAATTAGCTATGGCTGAATCAGCGTTTGCTATCCCAAACCAAGAGCGCTGAGAGAGGCGTAAAGAAAAAGGCACTGCTCAACGACATTCCCTTGAAATAGCAGTAGAGGATTAGAACCTCTAGGAAATCAAGATTTCCTAGAGGTTCCACTAACGGGACTGGCGGGATTCGAACCCTCGACCTATCGCTTAGGAGGCGATCGCTCTATCCAGCTGAGCTACAGCCCCAGTACACAGCGATCATAAGCTAATGTGCTTTGAAGTAGTCGGATCTGAAGTTTTTTTTGAAAATAATTTAATAAGTTGCAATAGAGCCGTCTTCTCCCTTGAATATGACGCTCTGTCTTCTGAATGATGAGTCAGTGCCAAAACGCTTGCACGATAGCGGTAATGCCAATCACTGCTTTAGAATTACTCACCAATTTTATCCTGCACTCCTCGAACGATCCGAGACAATTCACTCTTCTCATCCACCGAAACGCGACTGGGAGAACCGCTAATAATCCGCTCAAAGTTACGGAACGAATCTTTAATTTCGGGTCCGCGTTCGCTGATTGTGTATTCGCGAATGCCTTTATCGTGCCAAGAACCACGCATTTTGAAGACGTTGATCGCACGGGACATTTCCCCACGAATTTCTACATATTGCAACATCAAAATAGTGTCGGTAATGGTAGAAATATGGGAATCAGTAATCGAGTGCGACCCCATGAACTGATCGGTGGTATTGGTGAAGAAACCGGTAATTTCTTCCTGTTTGGCAAAGCCAGTCACCCCAATCACAAACTGGCGAAAGGCGTTGTTGCTGACGCCACGTGCCAAGGCAGATAACGAATCGATCGCAATTCGAGACGGCTTAAACTCAGCGATTTCCGACTTGATGATTTGCAAGTGATCCTCCAACCCTGCGGACTCGGGATAGGCACAGAGGATCTTGAGTAAGCCCTTTTGTTCCAAATCTTCAAAATCAATGCCCCAGGAATAAGCGTTGCGTGATAACTGAGCACGGGACTCTTCGTAAGCAAACAAAATTGCGCGCTCACCGCGGACACAGGCGTCTTGCAAAAATTTGCTGACCAGCAGGGTTTTGCCCGTTCCGGTTGCGCCGGTTGCCAGAATGATAGAGTCTTTGAAAAAGCCGCCGCCACACATTTCATCCAGCGTTTTGACTCCCGAAGAAACGCGAGCATTGGACGATCGCTGGGTCAAGCGCATTGCCCCCAGCGGGAAGATATTAATGCCGTCATTGGTGATCGTGAAGGGATACTCCCCTTTCATGTGAGTGGTGCCGCGTAGCTTCAGAATTTCGACCGTACGCCGTCGCCGTTCACCTTCCAGAACATTACGCACAATCACCACATTATCTGAGACAAATTCCTCCACTCCAAAGCGGGCAACGGGTCCGTACTCTTCAACCCGTTCTGTGGTCATGATGGTCGTCGCTCCAACCTGCTTCAGTCGCGCCACCAGGCGGAAGATTTCGCGCCGCACTACTGAAGCCGCATCATATTGTTGAAAGACCGCGGTTACAGAGTCGATCGAAACACGCTTTGCCTTGTATTTGAGAATTGCATACTGAATCCGCTCAATGAGCGCAGACAGGTCAAAATTACCCACCACGTCCTGCCCTTCTGGATCAGGAGATGCATCTAAAATAAATAACTTGCCTTCATCAACCAGTTTTTGCAAATCCCAGCCAAAGCTGCGGGCATTTTTAATAATATCGGCAGGTGATTCTTCAAAGGTGACAAAGATGCCAGCTTCATCAAAATGAATAATCCCGCTGTAGAGGAACTGAACCGCAAAAAGGGTTTTTCCAGTGCCTGAGGTACCACTAACCAACGTAGTTCTGCCAACGGGTAAGCCACCATGACTAATATCATCGAATCCTTCGATGAGGGTTCGTAGTTTTTGGACTCCAGTGATGGGGGCTTCGTTCAAGTGCTCTGCCTGGCTCAACTGACTCATAGGGTTAAATGTAGAAATGTAAAAAAGTTTGAAAATTTAGAAACTAAATCTCTATCTTGCCATACTTGTTGACCAAATCAGAATCGAAATCACACCAAATTATTCAGATTTCTGTTCCTCCTTCTAAGAGTTCTTCATAGAGTAGATCTAACCCAATCAAAACTTTTTCACGATCGGACAAATCGCCAATAATTTTACGAACGGGAGGCGGTAAAATTTTTGCTAGCGTGGGGGTCGCTAAGATTTTATCTTCCTCAGCCAGTTGCGGGTTTTTTAAGACATCAATTACTTTGAGTGCGTAAACGCCCTGAAACTCGTTTTCTAGAATTTCATTGAGCGTCTTGAGTGCGCGGACAGAGTTTGGCGTGTTGCCAGCAACGTAGAGCTTAAGAACGTAGGTCTTTTTGAATGAACTCATAAATGCAAAGTTTAATCTGAGTCGGAACAGGGGACAAGTCAGGGATACAAGACTAGGGTCTTCTGTTTCCTGATCTCTCAAATCACTGTTTAATCTTCTCGGGGAATTGTGCGCCGGTACATTTCGCACAAATGAGCAATCACATCAATCAAAGTTAATCGGTAATCGAGTAAGATTTCATCACTTCGCCCTTCTAACTTTAACTGGGTTGAAAATTCATCCATTAATTCCATATGAATTTCTACAATTTGAGAAACTGGAATATCTGCGAAAAAAGCAGTATTCACAAAATCATCAATTTTTTGATTGGGAGTATTATCTTTTCCAAAATAATGAAGAATGATTTCCCGATAGCTGAATCGAAGTTCTTCCAACAATTCTTGCTGTTGCTGTAACGGCAGATGTCGAAAAAAGTTTTTGGGGTTTCGTTTGTAATACACCCCTAAATACCCTAGTCTTTCTTTTAGTTTCTCGGTCAAACGACGTTGCTGAAGCAGGATAAAGTTTTGCCTAGTCAGGTCAGTAACCAGATCAGTTGTGGCTGGTTGGCTAGTCAGATGACAGGTCGGGGAAAGGTTGAGAAATTTCTCAATTGCCTGATTGATCGTGGAGGCAATTTGATCCAGGTGATCAATTGATAGATGAATTTCAGCCGTGTGATAAATCGAGTTTAGATGATCCAGACTCTCCGGGAGGGAAGCGATCGCCGATGACACTGAGCCAACTTCGCCAGCAGGCTCTTGCAGCGGGGATGGCAGCAGCAACACAGCAGGCAAAAGAATAATTTGTCGATGCAAGTGAGTTGCCAGTTTTGGCAACTCATCGTCTGCCTGCAATATTAAACAATCGACTTGCTGCTTTTCTTGCTCCATCAGGCTAAAAAGCGCTTCTGTGGATTTGGGTTCAGCAATGAAATAACGTTCTCTACCCAGATAGTTTTTAAGCTTCTGGGACATAGAGTCAGATTTTAGAAACAAGCAGATAAAGATTGGGGAACGCAAGGGTAATTCTGGGGAAAGTAAGGTTATCGAACAAGCTTTCAAAGCAATACTGAAATAAGTTACAAAACAACAGACTTGGAAGCCAAAACTAAACTTAAATTAATTAATTGTAACCATTATGCTTTCTGGAAACAGGTGACACATAATAGTTAAAGTCGAATCATTTAGGGACTCTATCTGAATCGCGAGAGATTTTATTTCAGAAAATTTTCTTACTGGAAGCTTCTCAGAAAGTCTTTGATTTTTACCCATGACTTTTACAGACAGCCGAGGGATGTTATTGCTTGAGGGCTTTAGTCGGCTTGGTGATTAGTCATCATGAGTCCTGATTGAGTGGTGGTGGCCTTGTTGTAATAGAGAGAGGATTAGTCAGTCCCTCGTAAAATCATTTTTGATCTTGACGTTAAATTTTAGCTTCAGATCTCAATTCACCATTTAAACTCAGAATTGAATCCAGCCCTTGAGCGCATTGGCATACTCTGAATCGTCAATGAGGAGATTTAAACGAGAAGTTTTAAGACTCCCGTAATGGTGTTCGCTGAAGTTTCCCCTTATCTTGAAGGCAGGCGATTAAGGTCATGGATAAAACCTGTCTAAAGAATTTTATTGCAATTGTTCCAAGGTGTGTCCAGAATGACCCCCTTGAGGTTGTCTTGGGGATTTTGCACCAAAGCGAGTGCGATCGCGTCGTGGTGGTCAACAGTCAAGAAGAGCCGCTAGGACTCATTTACCTTCATCAACTTTTGCCTTATTGGCTTGCGACCCAATTGCCCGTTCCCCCCTGCAATTTTGAATCTTCTACGACTAACCTGGGTGATCTACTTTCGACAAAGCAGCCCCTCACTACTATAGAGCCACAACGGCCGTTGGCGGAACTGGAATCAACGCTTCTCGTTCCGCTCACTTGCTTGTCTGCCAATCTGACACTTGAAAAAGTCTGGGTCAAGCTACAGCAGATCAAATCTCCGCTGGCGTTGGTCGATCTCAAGGGGCGCTTTGTGGGATTGCTCGATCCTTTGAAGGTATTGAAATTTCTGAAAGATTCTGTACCGGCACGATCGGAACGAGATGCCCCCACCGATCGTGCTGTATCCGCAGAACCCGCTCCGGAATTTGCTGCCTGGCATTCTCATCAGCCTATTCTGGATGCTCCCACTCAAGTACTCTTGCTGAGTCCCCTAGCACAATTGCTAGAACAACTTCCCTTGCCACTGATGTTGCAAACGGGCAACGGGCAGATGGTGACTCAAAATTCAGCCTGGCACAAGCAGGTTGGAGAAATCCTCGATCCAGCCTGGGTAGGACGGGATGCAGCAGCGGAGTTTTCTCGTCGAAACTTGCCCGGAAATGATGGGGCAATGCATGCTTCCATGGGGCTGACAGCGGCAGAAACAACCTCACCCAGCCTCTGTCAGTTGGGAGCAGAACCAAATACTTGCATTTGTACTTGCCTGATGAAGAATGGGCAGGAACGATCGTTGCAATTTATTAAAATCCCTTTGGGCAAAGCATTGCCGGGAGCCTTGCTGTCTAAGTTGGGTTGGCAGGCAGCGAGTCGGGCAGGAGAGAGTGCGGAGCTAAAAGAGTTTCAATTAGCCGCTCTGGAGATTGAACAGGCAAATTCGCTCCAACATGGGTTTGAAATTGCCGCTGCCAATGAGTCAGTGATGGTCAATCGAATGCGTTCGGAGGCGATCGAGACCCGCAATCAGCCCACTGCCGATGTATTGTGGCTGGTGCTAGCACAAGATGTGACAGAACAACAACAATTGGCAAAGGAACTCACTGCCAAAAATGCCGATCTGATTCAGCTAAACCGTTTAAAGGATGAATTTCTCGCCTGCATTAGCCACGAGTTGAAAACACCACTTACGGCAGTGCTGGGGCTGTCGAGTTTGCTCAAGGATCAGGCATCCGCAGGTTTGAGCGATCGCCAAATTCGCTATGCCCAGTTGATTTATCAGAGCGGTCGCCATTTGATGACAGTGGTCAATGACATTCTGGATTTGACCCGGATCGAAACTGGACAGTTGGAATTGACTCCAGAACCTGTGCAAATTGCTTTGGTCTGTAGTCGCGCGATCGAACAATCCCTTCATCTCAAGAAAACTGACGATACCCCTCCATCCGGGCATTTCCCGGCTGCTGACCCTCCCCCTGCTCCAGCCTTAGAGATTGACTTAGATCTGGAGAACCTGGTTGCAGATGAACTCCGACTACGACAAATGCTGGTAAATCTCCTCTCGAACGCGCTCAAATTTACAGACACGCATGGGCAAGTTGGCTTAAAAGTCAGTCAATGGGCAGGTTGGATTGCCTTTACGGTTTGGGATACCGGAATTGGCATCCCGGCTGAAAAACAACATCTCATTTTTCAAAAATTCCAACAGCTTGAAAATCCTTTAACCCGACGGTTTGAAGGCACTGGATTAGGGTTAGTGTTGACCCAGCGTCTGGCACGATTGCATGGGGGGGATGTTACATTTATTTCTAAAGAAGGGGTGGGGAGCCAGTTTACGCTGCTGCTACCACCGCTACCGCCCAAACAATACGAAAACCGAGACAGCAGTAATCTCGAAGCGATGCCCAGCTTTGCTGCTGAAGTTGCCCCCAGTCAGGCGGGCTTAACCCGATCGGGCACTGCCAATTGTCTGGTGTTGGTGGTTGAAACGGTTCCTCGTTTTATTGAAGAACTCACTGAACAATTGAGTGAAGCAGGCTATCCGGTGGTAGTAGCGCGATCGGGGACAGAAGCCCTCGAAAAAGCTCGTAAACTTCAGCCTTGTATTATCTTTCTGAATCCGCTGCTACCTTTGCTGTCAGGATGGGATGTATTGACCTTGCTCAAATCAGATACCGAAACTTGCCATATCCCTGCGGTGGTCACTGCGACCCGCGTTGAGAAAAAGCAAGCCTACCAAAACCAGGCGGATGGTTTTCTGAGCTTACCGATCCAAGCGGATGCTTTGCAAGAAACCCTGGAACAGCTAATTGCGGATGTGCCCTCAACCACCTCGACCAAGCCTCCGAGCGCGCTGAACCTTTCGGTGTTGCGGTTGAGTGTAACTCCGCTTTCAGAAAATTCGATCGCGCAGCAGAATCGGTTAGCCCACTCTCACCCATCAGCCAGCCCGGATCTCAACAGCTTGCTACACGCCTATCACTACCGCGTGCTAGAAGCAGATGACCTCGACCAGGCAGAACTGCTGGCGCGCGTTTGGAAACCCCAAGTCATTTTGTTAGACGGGTTTCTTCCCAATCCACAAGACTATTTAAAACAATTGGGACAGCACGCTTTTCTGGTATCGCTTCCGATCGTCACGTTGGATCATGCCATGACCCAGGCAGCGAATCAGGTTCCCGGTCTTTCTGTATTTCCTTGCCTGGTCGATCCCATCGCTGAAGTCCATGCTGGCACGACGAACCCCAAAAACTCTGCCTTACTGCAAGCTATTCAGGTGGCGGCTGGATATGCCTGGCGACCCTTAATTTTAGCGGTCGATGTTTTGGCACTTCCTGATCTGGCAGAACCCCACAGTTCTGATTCTGCCTCTGACTTTTCTGAACTTGAGCTTTCGGAGTCAGAGGTTGCAGTGCAGCCAAGAGAATGGCTTCAAGTTTTGGTACAGTATGTCCACACAGCAGGTTATCGAAGTTTGCTCGGGCGCTCCTGGACAGAAGTCTTACGACAACTTCAGCACAAAAGTGCAGACCTCCTGTTGATTTACTGGCAAGATCTGGCTCCTAACCCCGTATTGATCCAGGCGATCGCCAACCTGCGACGGCTGCCGACCTGCCCTCCCATTCTCATCATCGATCGCCACTGGCAACCCGGAGAACCTACTCCCCCTAGCCTGCCCGAAGCCATCCGCGCCATCGCTACCCTCGTCCTCCCCGCTTCCACCCCCCTCAACGACCTGTTTGAGCAAATTAAGCAAATGCTGAAATAGCGCTGAGTCCTACTGAGGACTAAAGTCCCCACCCTCCCTAGAATTTATTACACTCCATAACGTCTGGGATAGGGTTTCAAGAGCTTCTTCGCCTGATAGATAAAAAAGACCTCCGTCACAGTGCCACCCCGGCGGATAGGGATAGCGCCAATTTCTTGCATGGACTCAAAGTAAGACTGATAGAGTGCCAGAAGGCTTTGGCGTTTCTGGAATTGGCGAGTAGTGATATAGAGCGCGTCTTGCCCAACCCATTGATCGGCTTTTGACCAAAATGCCAGTCCTCGGAGGTCTCGATCGAAGCAGGTGATCGGTTTTGGCTCCAGAGGCATAATTGCCATCGCCACCTGCCCTGCCAGGTAATAGCGATTGGTAAATACAAAGTCGGTGTTTTTTAGCGCTGCCATGAGTTCGGGCGATTGGACAAACCCTTGACGCAATTGCTGAATATCGATCAGTTGCACAGAGGCATCGGCACTGGGGGGTAAGAATCCGCCCAGCAGCGCGTATTGACCCGGTTTTTGAAAGGTCCCTGCGGCGATGTGAGAAAGCGCGATCGCCAAAATAGTGACAATCACCAGAGCGGAACCAACCAACCAACGCCGAATCAGACGCGGTGATCGTCGCTGCCTTTCTGCAGCCTGTTGCCCCAACAACAGCGTCGCCGTCCAAAAGCCAGGAATTTGCCAAGTAGGAAGAACCTGGGTGTAGCCCGAAACAAAGGCAAAGCCCAGAATCAGCGGCAGCGATAACCAGAGGATCAAGGACTGCTTATCGGGCAAATGGGCAATCGTTGCCGTGTCCAAACGCAGCGCATTTTTTTTATTCCATTTAGAAGAAAGGTTTTGCCAGAGAGTTTTCAGGCTAACCCACCAGAGGGGAATCCCGATCGTCGGAAACAGATACAGCACACCCGTTAAAAAAGTGCCAATCACCTCTAGCAGGTTATAGCCCCCATCCGGCACACCTCGTGCCGACTGGAACCGAATGGAGATCCATTCATGCTGAGCATTCCAAAACAAAATCGGACCAATGGCGATCAGAAACAAGCCAAACCCCAATCCAGTCCAGGGAGAAGCGAGTGCAGGGCGATAGCGACGATTCGTCAGACAAAAGCCGATCAACCCCACACCCAAGACAAAACCGTGATATTTACCCAGACAAGCTAACCCCACCACCAACCCAATGATTGCCAGTCGATAACTGGGGCAGTAGGCATCAGGTTGGCGAAAAAATTCGTGGGCAGTCACATACAGACACAGCGCCCAAAAAAACATCAGGGGACTATCCGGCAGAGTCAACAGCCCAAAGCCAATCAGAAAAATAGGCGCCATACTGGCGATCGCTAGCGTCAAGCGGGCAGCTCGCTGATTGAACAAAAATGCCCCAGTCTGATATAGAAAAATCAAGCTGCCGGTATACAAAATCAGCGTGCCGAGGCGCAGAGTAAACTGACTGATACTGCCCGTTAGCCAGGGACCAAACCCAGTAGTCAGCGCCACCAATACGGGATGGTCGAAATAGCTCCAATCGGGATGCAACGTGTAGAGATAGTAATAGGCTTCATCAAAACCCGGGTAGAGCCAGAGGGCAATCAGCACTCGCGCCAACAGTCCACCCACTAGTAAACCTAAAATCTGCTGGTGCGCTCTGTTTGCCAACCATTTCTGTAGTTCCAGAATCAAAGTACACCTTCCCTGGCAACCCGAATCAGTTGATAGATGCCATCCTGGCGGATGACCTGATATTGCCCTGGAGAAAGTTTACTTTTTTGCAAAATTCGGGGAGAAAGAATCACGAGAACGGACTGAGCGGTCGGTTTTTGCTGAAACCATTGTTGAAGATAGGCGATCGTATTGCGGGGACGATCGAGATATCGGATCGACTGGCGAGTATAGAACACCAGGCTATGTTTATCAAAACCATCATCCACCATGATCACTGCTTCATTCGGTCTTTCGGACTGCACCACCGTTTGGGCAATCTGTCGCAACGGCAACTGCCGCTCCACATCAATAATGTGCGTCACAGGAATCAACACAAATCCTAAAAAGATAACAAAGCTGACGAAGTGGGTGACTAACAGCCAGGGACGACGACGACTTAACCACAACCCCGCACCTGCGATCGCGCCAGTCCCCCAAATCACAGCACCGATCATCGGCAACCCTGCCTGCTGAATCCGATCTCCCAGATTGGGCATAGAGGAGTCATTATCCAGCCAGTGGGGGCAATAGTAACAAACGATCGCAAGCGTCACCGTGCCAGCAAGACTCAGCACACTGCTGGCAGTGAGGCTGCGCACAATCGGTTGAGTCCCCGGCAAACGGACGATCGTATCGCGCCACCAGAGTGCGATCAAAATCGCTGCAGCTGCCACTGATGGCAAAACGTAGCTGAAGTATTTAGTGCTGGCAATGGTAAAGAAGCTCAGCACTGAGAAAAACCAGAACCAGGCAAAGACGGGCAAGTGGGTGGGGCGAGGTTGTTCTTGCCAATAGGCACGCGATCGCGGCAAGAAACGGACGATCGCGCCTGGCAAAAACAGCGACCAGGGCAAAAATGCCAGCAAAATCACCACCCAATGATAGAACCAGGGTCCCGCGTGGTCATTCACCACTTGAGTAAACCGCTCAATATTATGGAAGCCAAAAAACGCATTGAGATAAGTCGAGCCATTCCGCCAGGTGACCAAGACATACCAGGGCAGGCTAATCACCACCACCAATAGCAACCCTGGCAGCAGCAGCAGTTCTCGCGACACCTGTCTGAATTTGCCCAAATACGCCAGAAATAGGGCAATAATTAGTCCCGGTAAAACAATGCCAATGGGTCCCTTGGTCAACACTGCCAATGCGATAAAAACATATAATGCCAAATACCAGCGCACCTGCACCGATCGTCGTTCTGGCTGAGCATAACCTAGAAAAAACGACAGCAACGCCCCCCCCAGGCAGAAATTCAGCAGCATATCCGAATAACCCGTCCGCCCGAAGAAGAGCATGTAAGGGTTGAGAGCGGCGATCGCAGACCCTAGGAAAGGGGTGAGGGATGAGGGAAAAATTTTGGATTTTGGCTGAGCAATGTTGGATTGGCTCACTTCCCCCTCTCCCTCTCTCTCCACCTCCCTATCCCCGCGTCCCCGCGTCCCCCTCTCCCTGCATCCCTCCTCTCCCCGATCTCCCACCCACCAGAGCACATAAAAACACAGCCCCGTCAGCAGTAACCCCGCCAGGGCAGACGGTAGACGTGCTGACCATTCGTTCACTCCTAAGATTTGGTAGGAGATCGCCATGAGCCAGTAAATCAACGGTGGCTTATCGAAGCGGGTTTGCTCGTTGAAATAGGGAGTGATCCAATCGCCGGTGACGGTCATCTGCCGTGCGGCTTCGGCAAAGAGGGGTTCGGTTTCATCAATCAACCCGGTGTTGCCTAACTGCCAGAAAAATGCCAATCCTCCCACCAACAAGACCCAAAGAATGGACAGCATTCTGAAGACAGTTGGCTTTTGCCCAATTTTCAACAAACGACCCATCCAGTAGTCCAGCCTAAATTTCACGCGCCTGATTATTAAAGTTGAAGGATGCTTGCAAAGTCTTATCGCCTGTTGCAAGACCCGGAGATTCCCCTAAAGTCCCCTTTGTTAAGAGGACTTTCAGACTGATTCCCCTTTTGAAGGCTACCGTGTACACACAAGTAATCAGTAATGTCATTGAGTGGGTTGATCCCCCTAAAACCCCCTGAAAAAAGGGGACTTTGAAATCTGAAGCCCCCTTTTTCAGGGGGTTTGGGGGATCTCCAGGAGTCTTGCCTTGAATCTGAGATTTGTGTGTACACCGTAGCTTTTTAAGGGGGGTTGGGGGGATCTCCAGGGGTTCATCTTGAATCTGAAATTTGTGTGTACACCGTAGCCTTTGGAAGGAGAGCTAAGAGGGTTCTCCGAGACCTCAGCATCACACCATTTCCTTTCTCAAATCATCTCTAAAATCTTGGTTCGACGATCGATATCCCAAACCTTAACTTTACCGGAAAGCACCCACTTGATGACTGAGCCACGAGTGTTCAGTTCCCAAACTGGATGACTACCGCCCAGAAGCGAGGCTGACTCCGGTATAGAGATCGCCCTGTCAAGTTACACTCACGTAGAGAAATCGATCCCTTGTGTGAGTAGACCCATGAACCTGTTTATCGACCTCAACGAAGTACTTACGTCGAGTGCGGTACCCAGTTCGACGGCAATTATTCAGGTGATAACATCTGGCATAAGTTCTACGATCGCATCGACTGGAGAATGAATAACCGCTACATCAGCTATACCGAAGTAACTTTTAGCACCTCACTACCTCAGGGGCACATCCCTAGTGAGTTGGTGGAAATGAGGTAGTGAAATCTCTTCTCTCGCGTCTAAACTTGTGAAGTTTAACCGATCGGGGCTTTCAGATTTTTCTAAAGTTTTTTTAACGGTGCGGTTTGGCTATGACATTTTTAAGCTCCCCGGCTTTTTTAAAAAGCCGAGGAGCTGCGCTAGTCCAGTATTGCTTGATATTCCCTGCCCTGTCTCAAACACAAGGCTGGAACCCCCCACAGGCATTGCACAGTAATGCTTCGGGACAAGAGAATATCTACTCTCGTCCCGTGTTAACACGTCGCTGCGCTAGAAACAAAGAAGAAATTCTGAAATCCCTCTTAAAAAGGGGGATTTAGAGCGATCGTGTCTGTTGCTACTCGCACCACGACTTTTAAAGCATCCCTTTAGATAGCGGGAAACCGTCGGCGAGGATCTAGAGGTTGCCCAGCCCCTTCCACAATCACATCTTCAACATCCCATTGCGCCGAGGTCACAGTAAGGAACGTTTGCTGGGCAACTGCAACCGTATTGATGTTAAACCAGATTAAGTTGACACCAGTACTGTAGTTACGCCAAACAATATCGTTCATACCATCTTTGTTGTAGTCGCCACAGGCTTCCACTACCCAACTAGTATCGAAGACATTGTTTGCCATGACCACTGTAGAGGTCGGTGTAGTCCCCTTCATTGTCCAGAAAACCACCTGACCCACTTGTGGCCCCGTTGTGCCGTAGTAGTGCCAGAGGATATCCGGGGAATCGTCACCGTTATAATCTCCCACCGACTCAATCACCCACTTCGGATCAGTGACTCGAAGTGGCAGGACAACGGTTGAAGTTGGCGTCACTCCATTCATCGTCCAGATCGAGACCATCCCGGCTTCGGGACCAGTACTCTCGTAATTGCGCCAGAGGATATCCAGTTCGCAATCCCCATTAAAGTCACCGATGCCATCAATGCGCCAGAGGGGATTAGTGACAGCCAACGGTAATACAACGGTGGCGACGGGAGTTGTTCGGTTCATTAACCAGATGTAAACCTTTCCGGCTTCGGGCCCCGTTGTGTCATAGTTACGCCAGACAATATCTGCCATCCCATCCCCATTGAAGTCTCCCGTACCTTCCACCACCCAGTTAGGATTGAGGATGTCAAACGGCAGCGCTACAGTCGAAGTGGGCACAGGTCCATCCATTGTCCAGATATAGGTCTTGCCAGCTTCTGCGCCAGTGGTGCCGTAGTTGCGCCAAACAATATCTGCCAGACCATCCCCATTGAAATCATTAATATCGTTGATCAACACCTTCAGTGTGCCTAGTGCCCCCGCTGTGCCAAAGCCCCCAATTGTATTGCTGACCTGATTGGCTTCCAGACTGAAAACATAGGTTCCATTATCACTCATGCCCCAGGTGCCGCCAGGTGCGGTAAAGCGATAGGTGGCTGTCAGGGTTGTGTTGTTGCCGGAAGGGGTTACGCTGACGAGTGTTGCCAGTTGATTAAAGCCTCGGGGGCCGGTCACCCGAATATCTTGACTATCCAGGCTAGCAAAATTGACACTGTTGGCAGAGTTGTAGGTCACGGTAAAGGTCTGGTCGATACCGCAACCTACTCGAAGATCGGGAATGGCAGTGAGCAATGCTGACGGATTCCCACCGCCGCCACCGCCACCACCACCGCCACCATCGTCATCTAGAATGGTGATGGTTTGCACCTTGTTCAGGCCCACCCCAGCTGTCGTAGACGGTTGCAAGGTGAGAATGATCGTTTCATTAGGTTCAACCAGCGTATCGTTAATGATGTTGAAGTTGGCTGTTGCAGTGGTGCTACCCGCCGTAATCACGAAGTTGCCAGTACCAACCGTGTAGTCAACCCCATTTTGAGCAGTCCCTGTGAGCGTAAAGGGGACGGTGACATTACTAGCTACTGCATTCGAGAGTTGTACGGTGGTGGTAGCAGTGCCGATCGCCTCAGGCACCGTGATCGAAGGCGCTGTAAAATCCAGAATAGGCAGAATACTCTGTACATCCAGCGATCGAATTTCATGGATATTCGTGGATGACCCCGTCGAAGCAGCAAAGCCTAACTTGAAGGTCGCCGGTAAGGCTCCATTGACTGTGGCAACGTTAAAGTTCGTAATCGGTTGCTCACCTGCGTCGGCAAAATCATTGTCCTGGTTGAGATCAATCTGCACCGACAGCGCCCCTGCTTGGGTCAGATTAATCTGCACCAGGTGACGAGAGTTGGTACGATTGCCACCATTTGCCGCAGTCACATCCAGCGCACTGGACAAAGGCTGACCCGTTAAAAACCCATAGTTCGTTGCTTGCCCGCCCCGAACCGCAACCGAGTCAGGGCGATTCCCAGGCCCTCCCCGAGAGACCGACGTCTGCCCGCCCAGTGTAGGACTCGAAAAGTTACCAAAGGCATCAAATCCGATCCCCAGATAGCCCCCAACGATATCGACATACCCTAAGCCACCGCCCGAAAGACCCGCCTGCGTTGGGTTAGAATTGCCATCGACCAGGAAGAAACTAATGCCATCCGCGCCCGTACCGCCATACTGGAAGATTTCAAAAGAAATCGTCAACCCCCCACTCGCAGTAAACGGTTGGTTATAGATAACAAATCCGCCCTGGTTGGTCGAATTATCGGTCAGGCGCAGAAATCCATTCCCGTTCGTATCGATCGCGGGTGAAGACGATCGACCCGGCAGCCCCCCCGGTGCAGAAGGCGGACCCACCCTTGCAGTAAGGAAGGGATCTTGGGCACTCCCACCACTGTTGCCAAACAGCCAGGTAAATTGGCTAACATCATTATTTCGGAAACTTTCAGCGACCAGGGGTGCAAGCGTAAACCCGTACTCTGCTAGCGTCCAGGGGTCAAACACCAGGGAACTGGTAATTGCCCCAACTTGGGTTTCCAGATTCCAACTTCCCCCCAAAGCAACATTGCCAATCAGATGACGAGACGCTGCAATATTGGCTCCAGTTAGCTGTGCCAGTTGTTGCACAAAAGCTTGACCTTCAGCCCCCTCAGCGACCTGACAGCCATACAAAAGAATATCTGCCTTGTCCGTCAGTGCTTTACTCCAGGTGCGGATTTGGTCAGCCTTTTGACGTAGGGCAGCCAGATTGAGGCAAGATTTTCCCAAAAGTAAATTGCCAGGTTGCCCATGAGAAACCAAGTGTAGACTCGTAATGCCTGTACGCCCTTGCAAAACTTGGGTAATTTGAGCGATCGCATCCTTTTCGGTATCTAAAACATAGACCTCTACCCCTGGAACAACCCCCTCAATCAGCCTTGAGTAATTTACAACTGCGGAATCAATAAAGAGCACAGTCGCAGGAGTGTTGAACGCAGATGCAAACCATTGAAAGGTAGGCGAACTGAATAAGCGACCAGCCAGAGAAGAAAACACCACTTGAGAAGACCAAACAGATAGGTTGGTAGATAGCCTGATCGTGTCCATAAATATTGGATGACTCCTGAAAGGGTTACGCCCTTCACAAAATGAGCATGGCAAATTGGGCATCAGATCAATTGCCTTAATGCCATTCAGTATGAGCGCTCAAAGATCAACAAGTTTCAAAAAAATCAGCTTTTCTAGTCTTTGCGACTACAGATCTAGAACAGCTCCAGGGAACCACAGCAAAATTACGCCATTAGACAGAGCTCCGTAGTCTTAGCATCCTAGATCAATCTATATCACCGATCGATCTATTCACTGATTCGATAGCTGTCATGTTAGATTATTCCAAACTTACGTACTTGTACGCAGGAAATGTGCACCCTTGTATGTAGGAGTACTTTACAACAAGTCGAAGAGAAAAACTTTTCAGATTTTCTGATATTAATGACACTTAATAGTTCTAGTGAACTTTCATAAAATATATGAGTCAAATGGCAAAAACACTGGCAAGATTTGTTTTTTTGTGTATCTAATCTTTCTTGTAATTTTCGTAAAGGGCAAGCGCACTCGGAAGAAAATTCATTAAAAGGGGTAGTAAGTTTCTAATCTAGAAAAATGAGTCTTAAACTACAAATTCTCAAAAAGCAGAGCTTGAGTGCATGATTCTCACCGCAAAAGTCCCAACCGAATTGCCATCTCATCTGAATTAAATCGGACTGTAAATTTACTGAGAATGGAATTACGGGTATCAAAAATGAAAATCTGCTTTCGCTAGTCATTGAAAACATGAGCCAGATCGAGTCGGAATCTCGCCAACAGTATCTCTTTTGGGGGGGTGAACGATACACCATGCCTCTTTCGCAAAGGGGTTCACCCTCCGCCTGAAATCGGTGCTCAGATTTTTGCGATTTTTTTTACTGATGTAGATGTCCGTGCATGACAATGAGTGCTTCTGAGAGTTGACTGAGGCGTGTTTCTAGCTCTTGTTTCCGAGTCAAAAGCTGTCGCAATTTATGATAGCGAGCGATCGCCAAACTCACGCTGGGGACTTGCTCCGGTGGACAATCGCGACACCACAACTGCCCATCTGGGTTAAGACCACAGAGCCGATAGCCAGCCGTACGCACAGACTCTTTTTCTCCCTTTGTCTGTGGATTGCAAACCTCATCCACAAAGTGCAACAACCGTTCCACCTCTGTATGGCGTAAGGGGGAAACATCCGTTTCCGACTCTTGCGGTTGAGATTCTAGCCAGCCATCGACAATGGGACCTTCTAAATAGAGATCTTGAATTTGTCGCAAAATCTGCTGCAATTCGTCTTGCCAACTCACCACAACTTGCTCAATTTCCCGCAACAGATTCACCGCTAGAGCCGGATTTGCCCCATTCCGATGGCTGGTAAAGTTGAGCGGCTTCAGTTTGGGTAGCATGGGGAGAGGGGGCTGCCTTGAAGCGACGGAGTCGGGTTGTACCCATTCGGGATTGACGGGAACGGGTTCGGGTCGAGGAGACACCGCAAAGCTAGGAATGGCTGGCGCGATCGGCGCTGCTTCTAGCAGGGGTGGGCTGGACTTGAGCACCGGGGCTTTGTCTGAAATTGCTGAATCTAGAAGCAGCGGAATGAGAGAAACCGCTCGATGAAAGGTACTAGTTTTAGGAACCGTCGAATTGAGGTGTTGAGCATCAAAGCCCTGACTTTCCAGGTGATCTAACGTTGCCTCAATCCGCTTCAATGCCTGCCTCATGATTGCCTCTCAACTAAATCCCAAAAACAAAATTGGTCTAAAATCTCAATTTTTCTAATCAACGAACCACCCTTGCTAAACAGCAATTGATGATTAACTGGCTGGTGGAAATACTGATTACCGACTGGATGAAATTTAGATGGGCATTCCCTCCTTGAATTAGACCTTTTCTTGGGGGTGATCGACCAAACCATTCTGAAAGAATAGACTGAATAAACTCATAGCCTCCTCCAATTTCCTCACTTTAATCCAACTCAGAAACCTCAATCAGATTTTTGGAAATCGTAGAACCAGGGTAATCTAATTTTGGGAAAATAAGACATTTTGCCTGAAATTTATCCTGACTTTTGTCGATTGGCAACTTTACTGGATCGAGAAAAAAGCCCCAAACGCTGCGGGATTGGACGAGTGCTCGTAGGATAACAATAGCTTTCTCATCTATCCCCAGGCTCGTGTCAGATGACTGATTCCTCGATTATCTTAGTGACGGGTGCTGCCCGATCGGGCAAAAGTGAATGGGCAGAAATCTTAGCTGCCCGATCGCATAAATCAGTAATCTATGTAGCAACAGCTAGCTGTGATCCTGCTGATGCGGAATGGCAACAAAGAATTGCACAACACCGTCAACGCCGCCCCAAAAGTTGGCAAACCCTGCAAGAGTCGATCGCGCTCTCGGCAACCCTAACCACAACGCCTGCCAACACCTGCCTGTTGATAGATTCGCTCGGTACCTGGTTAGCCAATATCCTGGAACAAGATAACGAGACTTGGGCAAATACCTTGGCACAATTTCTTGCGTCGCTCCAGCGAACCCAGAGCGATGTCATTTTAGTAGCAGAAGAGGTGGGATGGGGCGTTGTGCCTGTCTATCCAGCGGGCAGACTGTTCCGCGATCGCCTGGGTGAGTTAGTGCGTCAAGTCGGTGCGATCGCCCATCCCGTTTATTTAGTTACAGGCGGACACGTACTCAACTTGAGTAGGTTAGGAACCCCACTGGATACATCCTCTGAGGAACGCACCTGAGCACTAATTCGGTTGAATGAGGATCAAGTCTGTAGCTTGTGTTATGAGATCAACGCACAGGCAAAGCAAACGATAAGATAAGCTCTGAGTTACTAGGGCGCTGACCGACGAACCCTCCCTGCTCTTGAACCCCGGTTTGAAAGTCTCTATTCTCCCCAAATATCTGCTTTCAGAAGGTTTCCCCATCCCAGTTTCAGCTTTATTGAAGAGCAATTAAAATCATGGCATCCGAACAGCAAGTCAAGCAGTATTTGGCATATTGGTTTCAACTGGGTAAAAAAATTGTGCTGAACAATGGGCAGTCAGCGTTGTTGCCTCAACCCGTCATTCAAGGAAATTTCTATAGTCCTGAGTTTGATGCTTGTTGGCAACAAATTCAGTCTGCCGATACAGGGGATTGTTATCTGGAAGGGACGGCGCAAACGATCGCTGAGTTGCTCTCTCCTGCCTGGGAAATCACGCCTTGTTCACGGTGCTCAATGCCAGTCCCAGTAAAAATGGTCGGCATGACTCCGCCAGAATGTCCTTGCTTTGACTTGCCAGGATGGCCTAATTTAGAAATTCCAACTCCTAGAGCGCCGATCAATACCCAACAATTACTGTCCAAGATTCGCGATCGCTTGCGTCAGCCCAAGCCAGACTGAGCAAGCCACTCATCGGTTCTCACACATCACAATCGAGACAATAAGCTGCATTATTCTTCAGTTTCTGGTGGCACCAGGGGCAGCGAGCATAACAACTGGTTCAAAGCGGCAGGATTGTCTGAAGAAACTGCCAAAAGTTGTAGTTGCCCGTTCATTAACTCCAAAAGCGTCTGGTTCATGAGCAGTGTCATGCCAGACGATCGTCCAAGTGACTGTGCCTCAGCCTGCACAGCTTTGACCGTGAGCTTGTTGGGCAGGGAAAAAGAGGGCTTTGCAACCGTCTGCAATAAATCGATCGCTTCTTGCCAATATTGTTTGGGGCGATCGTCCTCCAGATAGATATTTGCATACCTTGCTGCTAAGTCAAACTGCACAGAAACGCGAATATCGCCTTCAGACATTAAGACGATCGCATCATCAATCAGGCTGATGAGAATCTGTTTGACCCAGCGAGGATCTGCCAGGATATAGAAATCTGGGTCCGGCAAGGAAACCTGAAACCGAATATTGCGATTTTTTGCCTGAAGGTAAGTGCGTCGGTAGACCTCGTCCAAAACTTTTGCGAGTTGCAAGGGTTGAATCTCTAACGACAGAGATCCTTGCTCCAACTTGGCGACCTCAATAATTTCATCCAACACCTTAACCATCTTGAGTGCCGAATTATGTGCTTGCCCAACGAAGTCCCGTTCTTCTTCGGGGCTATCGCACAAATCAGACAGAATGAGCTGGTGCATTCCAATCATGCCATTGAGTGGAGACCGCAATTCGTGAGAAGTGCGTGCCAAAAAGCCTGCCTTGAATTGGCTCATTTCCAATGCCATCTGATAAGCCAGCCGAGTGCGCTGTAGCTCTGCCAAAACGTTTGCTGATGGTTCGCTGCTGGGTACGAGCGGCACCAGGACGGGGGCGGTCGCCTCGGGCAGATGTGGTCGAGATCGTTGTCCTAACCACCAACCGAATAGTCCACTCAACCCCAAACCTGCCAGCAACCATTCTGGGTTCATAAGACTCCTATCATCGCGGCATTTTTTAGCAAAAAACTATGCTAGCTTGCTTTTGAGTCGCTGGGGGGTGATTTAACAGACTCTACACACCAACCGCAGCGTCAAATAAAATCGCGCCCTGCCTGAGCACCTTCCAGGACTCTCCACTCCACTGAATCACGGTAGATGGAATTCCACTAGCTGCTTCTGAACCAGGGACTGTTTCTGTTTCTAGCGAGGAAAGAGTAGACACATCAGGAAATTGGGCGGCGATTTCAGCCATTGTGCGTAAAGTGGGCTGGCTAGAAAGGTTGGCGCTGGTGGTTGCCAGCGGTCCAGTTTCTTGCAAAATTGCCTGGGCAATCGCATGATCAGGCACCCGCACCCCGATCGTCGAGGGATCTTGGGGATTCATGACCCTGGGCACTAGAGAACTGGCGGGTAACACTAACGTCAGTGCTCCCGGTAAATAGCGTGTTGCCACCTGCTGCCAGATCCGTCGCTCCTGCTCACTGCCCATTACGTAATCCCAAAGAGTTTCCAACGTTGCTCCCATCAAAATCAGCGGTTTGCTTCCATCTCGTTGTTTGGTAATGAACAGTTGGTCCGCTCGATCGGGCAGCACTGCCAAGGCAGGCACAGTATCAGTGGGAAAGCTAACTAAACGCCCCGATCGAGCATCTGCGATAAGAGTTGTGAGAGAAACTTGAGCCATAAGAGAAAAGAATAAAGATGCAGGAAAAGGTAGACCAAGGTTCGCCGAGATCAGGAAGAGAACTTAAAACTAGATAGCATGTTGTCAGGGTGCGGCATTTAGGCAAAAATCCTAGCAAGGGTTGCAGAATTGACTTGCCAAATGCCACGCTCCTACTGCCAAATCGTTGGTTTTATTGAATCCTCGATCCTCAGCAAGACACACTAAAATCCAAAATCTTCCCTACCGGCGTTTTGCTAGAGCAAAGCGATCAATCCCTGATAGGTCTGGGTAGATTTCTATTTGATCGTAACTACCTTGGTCATTGAGTAATTGGTGGACTACAGCGGCTTGCCCTGCCATCATTTCAATCAACCAGATGCCACCCGGTTGCAAAAACTGGGGAGCGGTGGTGATGAGATGGCGGATGCAGTCCAGTCCGTCGGTGCCGCCGTCAAGTGCCAGATGGGGTTCATGCTGAAAGACTTCCGGCTGCAAGGTGGGTAACTCCGCTGTGGGAATATAGGGCGGGTTGGAGACCATGCCGCTGAGCTGACCCTGGAGTGCCGCGATCGGCTCAAACCAGGAGCCTTGATAAAACTGGATACGGGCAGCCAGCCCCAGTTGCTCGGCGTTTTGCTGAGCGACCGCGAGGGCTGCGGCACTGCGATCGATGGCATGAAGGGTGGCTTGCGGCAAGGCTTTTGCTAGTGCCAGGGCGATCGCACCGCTGCCAGTCCCCAAGTCTGCCCAATGTCCACAAGAGAGTGCAGGGTTTGATGCCTGAGTGATCGTTGACAGTACCCGATCAATCAGACATTCAGTTTCGGGACGCGGAATTAGCACTGCCGGCGACACGGTTAGGGAAAAATTTCGCCAGGGGGCGCGCCCAGTTAAATACTGAACGGGCACTCGGGCTTGAGTGCGTTGCTGCCAGAGCACTGCCAAGGTGGATGGGGGAAAGGGTAGGGCAATCTGAGGCAAATCTTTGAAAGATTCTAGCCGCAGGGAGAGGCGATCGATGCCTACCAACTCTCGCAGTAGCCAGTCAACTTCGGCAGCCGAAATCCCGGCTGCGATCGCCTGTTGCTGAGCTTCTTGTCGCCAGCACCAGAGATCCCAACCGGGAATGAAGTACCCCTTCACGATCTGGCGCTTACTTCTTCGCAGGGGTCAGTTGGGACGCACCTGAGGAACCTGTGGGAGCCTTCGGTTGTTGTTGTCCGGCAGGAGCAGGAGCTTGCTGAGGCAACACAGATCGGGCATAGTCCAACGCATCTTGAGAAGGCACCAGTACCAGCAATGGAGCCAATTCCTTGAAGAACGGCACCTGCTTGTCAAACTCAGCGTCGCTAGCGTTTGTCCAGCCGTAGATGATGGTTTCTAGGGACAAAAACGGCACAATCTCAATCGTTCCTGCTTCAGCCGGTTTGTCTTTTTTGATCTGATCGACCACCGATTGCAATTCTTGCTTATTGAAGAACAGCGGAATCACTTCTTGATTGTCTTGCTTAATCCGCATCGGCACTTTATCTTTACCGCCCAGTGCCAGGAAAAGAGGGGTGCCAATTTTGGTTTGATCGACCTGTTGACCTTGTTGACGCAATAGAGCCGCAGCTGCTTCCACCTGTTGCTTACTGGGTTCTAAATCAATAATCAAGGAGATCTTTTTCTTACGAGTCTCTTGAATTTGTTGATAAACTCGCGAGAGTGGCACAGGCATGATTTTGGCGGTATTGGGCAGTGAAGGGTTTTTCTTCTTCAGGTCTGCCAGGAAAGCCTGTGCATCGGTTTGGCTGTAGAAAAAGCGAATACCCGGAACTTTCTCAGTGGTTGCGGGGGTGCTAGTGTTTTGGTTAGCAGGGGGCTTTTTGACTTCGTAGGTCAAAGGCAGTGGTACCTGCTGGTTGTTTTGCTGGACAGCAATGGTAAATACAGGAACAGTCCGAAGTTTTTGAACGACCTGCTCTTCAGTCAACGCCGATGCGGACAGGTTGCCATTCAAAACGGGGACAGCCAAGGCTCCACCAATTGCGAAGCTTAAAATTGCACTCCAGCGAGTTAACGCTTTCATAACTGCTCCTGGGAAAAAACTTTAGGGTTGGACAAAGGGTAAAACATTTATACACTGAAGCTGACAAATTTAATGATCCCTGATTCAGTGGCGAGGTGAACAACGATCGTGCCCCTTCATTCTGAGGTACGAATTCCAAATCGTGTTGCGATGAGGCATGAAAATTCCAATCTTAAGGGCAGGGGCACTCTTTTCAAACAGGCATTTTTTCTCAGAAAACGTGACCTGCTTCTTTAGATTCACTCAGGTGCTCTGGGTTCACCTAAACCGTCAATTCTGGATCTCTCAACTTAGCGAATGTGGCTTTGGCTGGGAGGGGGCTTGATGACTGAGAACCTGCTCATGCATCATCAAGGACTGCTATAGAATCGATAAGTTCAGTTCAAAGCCAATTTACCCAGATTACCTATTTTGCCATGACTCTTGCGGATCGCAAAGAGTTCCGATGTTCCTGCTTTTCCTGAAGTGATTACTATGTCTAGCTTTTCGCGTTTTTTTGCAATTCATATCGCTGGGCAAATCGGGTTGCGTCATGTTCGGTTAAGCAGACGAGTCACTTCTCTGGGCATCGTCAGCGTGCTGTTGGTTTTGTCTGCTTGCCAGAATGTGCCACCAACTCCCCCTGCCCTGAAGTTGGGTACTTTGTTGCCGCTCACAGGTGATCTGGCTGCGTATGGTGGTTCAATGCAGGATGCTGCCAGCTTGATGGTGAAGACGGTGAACGGCTGTGGTGGGGTGGTGGGGCAACCAATTGCGTTAGTTGCAGCGGATGACCAAACCGAACCGGCAGCGGGGGCGGCGGCGATGACGAAACTAGCAGAGGTTGATCGTGTAGCAGCGGTGGTGGGGGCGTCTGCCAGTGCGGTTTCAGCAGTGGCGATCGACATTGCAGTCCGCAACCAGGTGGTGTTGATGTCGCCTGCCAGCACCAGTCCGACCTTTACCGAGCGGGCAAAAAAAGGAGAATTCCAGGGATTTTGGTTCCGTACAACACCTCCGGACACGTTTCAGAGCAAGGCATTGGCGGAGCTAGCGAAAGCACAAGGATATCAAACAGTTTCAGTGCTAACTATTAATGATGATTATGGCAATGGTTTGCTCAACAGTTTTATTCCGGCATTTGAAGCCTTGGGCGGTAAAGTGCTCAATAAAGCCAAGCCCGCTCTTTATGCACCGCAGAGTTCTACTTTTGAATCAGAGGTGCAAGCGGCTTTTCGCGGTAATCCTGATGCAGTATTGCTCATTAGCTTTCCAGAAACCGGGAGTTTGATCCTCAAAACGGCGTACCAACAGGGGTTGTTGAACCAGAGAACGAAAGTTTTGGCAACGGATGGCATCAAAAATCCCAAAATTGCTGCTCTGGCTGGCAAAAATCGCGAAGGCAAATATATTGCCGCGGGGATTATTGGTACGGCTCCCACAGCGGGTGGACCTGCCTTTGCGGCGTTTCGCGATCGCTACAAAGCTGCCTACCAGCGAGAACCTGGACTCTTTGTAGCTAACACCTGGGATGCAGCAGCCCTGTTGGCGTTGGCAGCGGAATCCGCCAAAACCACGATCGGTGCAGCCATCAAAGATCAGATTCGCACGGTTGCCAACCCGCCGGGACAGATCGTGACCGATGTGTGTGAAGCGCTTAGCCTGATTCGCCAGGGCAAAGACATTAATTATCAGGGGGCTAGCAGTACCTTAGATTTGGATGCTCAAGGGGATGTGGTGGGAAGTTACGAGATTTGGATCATTACAGATGATGCCAAAATCAAGAATTTAGGTAGCATCACGATCGGCAGTTCTGAATAGCGAGCATTCTGATCTAATAATGTCAATACACCGATCAAGTGAGATTTCTAAGATTGCTTCTCCCAAGTGTTAATTGCCAAGTTAAATTGGTGACAACGATCGCATTCTAGGACAGAACCGCTTCAGTATCACTACCAACTCGACGCGCATTCTTTCCGCTATGAGCTGTGCCCAATGACCCATGAAGAATTACTGCAAATTATCGTACAGGCTGCAAGAGATAAGTCGGAAACACTGGATCTTTCCGGTCAAGATTTAATTGATTTACCAGCGGAAATTAGCAAACTGACCTACCTCCGGAAACTGGATCTAAGTGACAATCAACTAACGACGCTACCTGCCGAAATTAGTCACCTGATTAGTCTGAGTGGATTAGATCTCAGCCATAACCAACTTACGACCTTGCCTGCCGAAATCGGCACGCTGATCAACCTCAGTGGTTTAAATCTGAGTCACAATCAAATCAACACATTACCGAGTGCAATTGGACACCTAAGCAACCTCAGTGAGCTGGATTTGAGCCATAATCAACTCAGCAACCTGCCAGTGGCGATCGGTCGGTTAACAAATCTGACAGGGCTTTATTTGAGTGCCAATCAACTAACAGCATTGCCGCCGGAAATTGGCAACCTGACCCATCTAAGCTTGCTCTATCTGCGTGCCAATCGACTGCGTTCATTACCACCTGAAATTGGCAGTCTCGCGCGCCTCAGTTGGCTCTATCTGCGGGCAAATCAATTGGTTGTTTTACCGAGTGAAATTGGTAATCTTTCTTACTTAAGCGAATTGGATCTGCGAGATAACCAACTAACCGCTTTGCCGACAGAAATTGGTAACCTCATCGATCTCAGTGAGATGGATCTTAGCCATAACCAATTGATCACCTTGCCGACGGAAATTAGACGACTGAATCATTTGCAAAAACTAGATTTGCGTGGCAATCCACTCCCCATCCCACCAGAAATTTTGGAGGAATGCTGGTACAAACTGGGAGAACCTGCCAAAATTTTGGACTACTATTTTCAGCTACAAATTCATCCTGATCAGTCTCTCAACGAAGCCAAAGTATTGATTGTAGGTCAGGGCAGTGTTGGCAAAACCTCATTAATTAAGCGACTGATCGAAAATCGCTTTGATCCTCAAGAACGCAAGACTGAAGGTATCAACATTCAAAACTGGCGGGTCGCTGTTAATAACCAAGCCATTCGCTTGAATATTTGGGATTTTGGTGGGCAAGAGATTATGCACGCTACCCACCAGTTTTTTCTTACCAAGCGATCGCTCTACTTGCTAGTTCTAGATGCTCGTTTGGGCGAAGACGAAAACCGGATTGAATATTGGCTCAAGATGATCCAGAGCTATGGCGGAGATTCTCCGGTCATCATTGTGGGTAACAAAATTGACCAGAATCCCCTTGATATTGACCAACGCGGATTACAAACGAAGTACGCCAATGTGCAGGCGATTGTGATGGTTTCTTGTGAAACAGGTGCAGGACTAGAAACCCTGAAGAACACACTCATTCAAGCGATCAGCAATCTGGAGCATATTCACGATCCGCTGCCTCAATCGTGGTTTGAGGTGAAAAATTGCCTGGAACAGATGCAGCAAGACTACATTCCTTACAGCGACTATGAACATCTGTGTCAGCAATGGCAAATTACCGATATCCTTAGCCGCAACACCCTGATTGAACTTTTGCATCGCCTCGGCATCGTGCTAAATTTTCGCGATGATCCGCGTTTGGCAGAGATGGGAGTGCTCAATCCGGAGTGGGTAACCAATGGCGTTTACAAAATCCTGAATGATAATTTACTGATTACAGAATATCGCGGCATTTTAGATGGTGCCCATCTCAACCGCATTTTGGATAGTCCTCGCTATCCGCCCAGCAAGCAACTGTTTATTGTGGATATGATGCGACGGTTTGAGTTGTGTTTTTTGCTGGAAGAGGGAAAGGGCGATCGCTTTTTGATCCCAGATCTGTTGCCCAAAGAAGAACCTGCAACCGGGGATTGGGACGATGCTCTCGCGTTTCAATATGCCTATGAGGTGCTACCCAATAGTGTGATTTCACGCTTCATTGTGCGAATGCATCATCTGGCAGAAAAGTGTACTTGGTGGCGCAGTGGCATTGTGTTGAAGTATCGCCATAACCGCGCTCTGATCAAAGCCGATCGTGAAGATCGGCGCATGTTCATTTGGGTGAATGGGGCACCTAATTCTCGCCGTGAGTTACTGGCAATGATTCGATCTCAGTTCAATGCGATTCACAACAGCATTAAAGGCTTGAAGATCCAGGAAAAGGTGCCTCTACCATACCAGCCTAAAATTATGGTTGATTACACTCATTTACTAAACCTGGAGGAAATTGGTGAGACGATGTTTGTTCCGGAAGGGCTAAAAGAACGAGTCAGTGTGCAATATTTACTGGATGGCGTGATTACGGAACAAGAACGCTATCAGCAAAGACAATCTCGAGAAAATGAGCCACGTCTGGATCTGCCCAAACCGGATTTGGAAAAGGAAATTTTTCTGTCTTATGCCTGGGGGGGAGAAAGTGAGGCATTGGTCGATCGTCTAGACCAAACCTTTCGTCAGCAGGGCATGATGATTGTTCGCGATCGGCATGATCTGGGCTACAAAGGACTGATTCAGGCATTTATGGAACGGATCGGTCGAGGCAAATGTGTGGTGGCGGTGATTAGTGACAAGTATCTCAAATCGCCCAACTGCATGTTTGAGTTGGTACAAATTGCTAAACAGGGTCAGTTTTACCACCGGATTTTTCCGGTGGTGCTGGCAGATGCCCAAATCTATCGCCCAGTTGAACGAATTCGATACATTAAACATTGGGAAGATCAAATCCAGGAATTGGATGAGGCAATGCGAAGTGTCGGTGCTGCCAATTTGCAAGGCTTCCGCGAAGAAATTGATCAATACACTGAGATTCGCAACACGATCGCAGAACTCACGAGTATTCTCAAGAATATGAATACGCTCAACTCAGAAGTCCATCATCAATCTGAATTTGAAGTATTAATTCAATCAATTCAAGAGTCACTGAATAGAGGATAAATCAGTTTAGCTTTCTTTGTGAATGCATTGAATGATTAACCGAGAGATATTCACCCACCTATGTTTGTCCCAACCTCAAACCGTGTTTCGACTACGCTCAACACTCGTTATGCCCATGCATTGAACGGAGCCGAAACCCAACTTATAGCCATAGTTATTCAGGTTAGGACAAGAGGCTTAAGCCCCTTGCTGCTTCCAGCCTTCGAAACGTCCTAATGATCGTGACTACCGCTATACAATGCAAGATTTTTTGTTGCCAGATGAATAGCTCTGAGTTTTCTACGACATCCCAGTCAACTTAGTCGTCCCGATCGGCTAGGTCATTCGAACACCCGCATAGATTGAATGGAGGCACATAGTGAGTGCAGTATGGTTGATGGTGCTAACGAATAGGTGGGTTGTGCACTTACGACCTTGCAGATTCATCAACCAACTTGATTCAGTCAGTGTGCAACGGGATTGTTATACTGCCGTCTCTTAGCAACAGGTTCATACAATGGATTGCCAGTCCAACACTGTAGCAGTCCTAAATGAGTTGTGAGAAACAGCCATAGGTAAAAAGCTTGGGAAAATTAAAGATCTGACAATGTGTGACAAACTCAAATAGAAACTTAACCACATTGAATCATGTACACAGGTGATAGTACTCTCGAATAAATCGTTTTGCCTGTAACCAAATATCCTCAATCGGATTCTGCTTGGGGTCATTCGGGGCAAACTGAATACAGGTAATTTTCCAGTTGGATTTATCCAATCCTTGATCGAGCAACTTTAAATGCGCCTTCACTTCCTTAGATCGATGGTAGTGGCCCCATCCCAGAACAAGGCAATTCGGTTATCAGGATATTGAGCCACTAGATACTTCACGAAGGCAATGGTGTGCTCAGAATTGCCCGTTTCAGCCGTTTGAATTAGGCATTGTTGGGTATGAAGATTCACTGCTCCATCATACGTTTGCTTGCTCCGTTCGTTGGTGATAGGAACCTCAATGCGCTCATCCGTTTTCCCACACACATACCCACAAACTTCTCCCCACAACAGATGACACTCATCCTCGAACAAGACGACCAACGAACCAGAGTGAATTTCACCCTGATGAGCCTCCAACCAGGCACTAATCTCCTGTTTTTTTCTCGACCAATTCGGGGTCTGCCTTGGGATTACGCTTTTGCGTCTTCTTCCAGCTAATGCCAGCCTCCTCAAACAAGGTGTAGTAACTCTGCTTGGAGTTAAACACGACCTCATACTCCTGCTCAAGGTGCTGTTGTAACTCCGGAAGATTCCAGTAATTTTTGCGCTTCAACCAGGCAATCACCTCTTGGCGTTGCCTACTGTCGAGATACCCAACAGAGCCAGGGTATCCCAATCGCAACCCTGACACCCCTGATTGCTCATAGCGTCTAGTCCATTTGCTAATGAAGCCAGAACTCACCCCTAAACTCTCGCCAATCTCGCGGTGTTTATAGCCCTTGAAAAACATCTGGACGGCGACGGCTCGTTTGAGTTCACGCGCATCAGGATTAGAGTGAATGAAGGCATTGAGTTCTTCTAGCATGGAACAGGTTTTAGACCTACATGCCCCCTCTAGATTCTTACAACTGATTTGGGATTGCTATAGTAACTCACCTGTTATAGAATCGGGCACAGCTCTAATTCTACAACATCAACGAATACTGATGACTCGGTCCGAAGACATTTTAGCCATACTGGTTAAAAACATTGGAGTGAATCTCCATCATCACCATGCAGTTCAGCTTGTTATCAGTTTAGACGAACCTTATAAGGCAATCTTAGATTGTCAAGAATTTGAGGACATCCGAGGATTTTTGATTGATTCAGATATCCCTCATGCATGTCAGTCGGCAAACGCAACCGTGTTAGTAATCAGCATTGATGCAACCTCTACAAAAGGCAGAATACTAAAGCAGCAATTATCAAATGATAAGTTTGCATTGATTGACAAAATCTTTTCTGCTGAGGAGATTGATCACTTCTCAATAAACTATTGGCGTTATTGTAATGCTTTCAATACCGAATTTGATCCTCTTGATCTCATTTATAGCCTCTACGATGAACAAAATAATGTTGTTTCACTCGATGGGCGATCGCTCGCTGCGATCGAGTTTATCAACCAAAATATTAGCCAAACCATCCAGGTCATTAATATTGCACAGCATGTTGATTTATCTGAGAGTCGTTTACGACATTTATTTTCAGAGCAAATTGGTATTCCGATCACATCCTACATTCTGTGGACTCGGATCAAAGTCGCTTTAAGAGAAATGCTAACTCCAGGTGTATCCTTAGCGGATGCTGCCCATCGAGCTAACTTTGCAGACCATGCCCATTTCACTCGCACCTTCAAACGAATGTTTGGGGTTTCTCCCTCTTTGCTCTTGAAGCATGGTCAATTTCTTCAGGTTTTCGGTTTGTAAGACAAATTGTTACCCTGTATCAAGACGAACGATCAGTATGTCAAAAGTGGAGTTTGCTTGCTGTACCGCATTTCAGCGGCTTCACGTAACATGAAGTCAGCCACATCAGCACGAGAGATGTTCCCCACCTTCACTCCACTCAAATTGGTCAGGATGCGATACTTTCCAGTGCGTGCTCCGTTGGTCAAAAACCCAGGGCGGATAATTTCCCAATCCAGTTCTGACTGTCGGACGATTGCTTCCTGTCGATCTTTATCTTCGTAACCTGTTTTGAGCAATAGCGGATTGATAATTTTGTCGTAAAAGAAGCCACCGTGACCTCGACTATCTCCCGCCCCAATACCAGTCACACAGAGGAGTCGGCGACAGGACGATTTTTTCATCGCTTCGATCACCGTTTTTGTGCCTTCCGAATAAACGGACACGGGTTTACGCGTCGGTTTGATGCCAATAGTAATACACACTGCATCCTGCCCATTCACGGTTTGCTCAAGCACGCTTTTGTTGAGAATGTCTCCCTTGACAACATTGAGACGTTCGTGACTGATTTCCAAGCGATCAGGATTGCGGGCAATCAATGTAACTTCATGCCCTGCTTGAAGTGCCTGCTGTAAAAGCTCAAAACCTATCCCTTGAGATGCGCCAATCAATAATAATTTCATGCCTCGAGTCCATCCTTGTTATGTTATTCAGGCTGTATTTTAGGCACTAGTTCCTGCTTGAAACTGAGCCAATAGTGGAAAACTTAGATCGACATCGATTTGACGTGAGGTGAGACACCATTAACTTGAGAGCAACCAACTCTTCTGTTGGAGAGTTATTTTTGGCATTGCCCTAACGCCATTTCTCCGTCGTTAACTTCATCATTGACTTCTTGCTTAGGGATGACCCAATTCAGAATTCAGACTATTTCACCATCGCCGAGCAAGAATAACATTGATAGCCACTGCTAGGCTTGAACAAAACGGCTATTGTTCCGATTGCCTCGTTTAGGTTCAGCATTTTTTACAGCAGCTACCTATCACAGACTATTTCGTTGATTAATGCTTCGGATAAACTCGATCACTTCCTGGAACCCGTACAACCCTTTACGTAGAGTCAAGATAACAGTTCGCTTGAGCGGCTGTAAGTAACCTTGAATTCAAAACCAAGATTTTTTGTCAGTCCGTTCCAAGCGAATTGCTATACTGCTGGCTGTTCACCTTGACTTTCAATGTAATGACGCAAAATTGAGTTGATTAAAGCTTTGTATTCACCACCTTGAGCTTGGAACCACTTCAACACATCAGGCTCAATCTGGACTAACTCCTGTGCTTAGGACGCAGGAATTCTTAAAGTAGCCTTCTCAAAAAACTCCTCTGTCAATGGTGGGATATCGGAGTAATCAATTCCTTCATCATCCATTGCCTCTAGGGCTGCCCAATTAGTACGAGAGGTATTGGTCATTTACATATATTTCTTCATGGTGGAGTGTGTCGTACCAAGCGAATCCATATCCCACCATCCCATCGTTTACCAAGAGAGGTATGTGTGGCGAGATCGCAGCTTCTATGTGTGTACGTGGGAGAAATGCACTCAGGTATGTCTCAAATCTGCTCCACGGAGCAAGCAATGCGGATATACTCGCCCCTACTTCTCCCAGCGGTAATATGAGCCATGTAGCCAGCCTTAGGGGTAAAAATTACGCCAGATGCCGAAGGATAAAGGCAAACTCCGCGTGGCATTTAAAAAGTATGGTTCATAGTTAAATTGCAGTCGAACGACCAAGGCAGCGTGTAAAAATAACTTGAGCAACTTCTCTACAATAACTACTATGAAGCAGCCATTTCGAGCTTTTCTTTAGGAAATTTATTTTTACAAGGTCAGTGTGGTGGTCGTCCTTGCATCCAAGGGATGCGAATTCGAGTGACTGATATTTTAGAAATGTTGGCTGATAACGTTAGCTTTAATGAAATTTTAGAAGACTTCCCCGATTTGGAACTAGCAGATATCCAAGCTTGTTTGCTCTTTGCAGCTCGCCGTACTGATTTCCCCAGACTAACGGCATGAAGATTTGGATTGATGCTCAACTACCTCCAACACTAGCGAACTGGTTATCAGCGACTTTTGGTTAAGAAGCGTCTACCCTACGAGACTTGTCCCTTCGAGATGCTCAAGACATCGAGATTTTTGAAGTAGCACAAGCCGAAAATGCCGTGATTATGACTAAAGATAGCGACTTCATTGATTTGGTCTGTCGCCTGGAAACACCTCCTCAAATTTTATGGTTAACCTGTGGTAATGTCACGAATCGGAATCTGCAACAATTGCTGTTAGCTACTTTACCTGAGGCACTAGAACAACTACGGCAACGAACGATCGTCTCTACATTCGCTCCAACACCGGAATCCCCAACAACGACAAGCCCAACTTCAGCGTGCGTGCCGTCAAATCACATAACATCAACCGCGACGTGCGATCGGGTTCCTCTGCCTGGAGCACTGGACAACGATCGTAAAACTGATTGAACTTCTGACTCAACTCAAACAAGTACTGACAGAGTCGATTGGGCAACAAATCTTGCGTCACCAGATCCAACACCTCACCCAATTGCAGCAGATGTTTTGCCAACACCAGTTCCGTCTCCTCTTGCAACACAATCTTGGCATCTGCGCCCAAATTCTCAAAATCAATCTGCCCCTTACGACTAATGCCCTGCACGCGTACATAGGCATAAATCATGTAGGGTGCAGTATTGCCCTGCAACGCCAGCATCTTGCCATAGCTAAAGATATAGTTACTGGTGCGGTTTTGACTCAAGTCCGCATACTTCACCGCACTAATGCCCACCACCTGAGCTACATGGTCAATAAAGTCTGCGCTTTCCTGCCGCCCTTCCTCTTGCAACCGCTTTTCCAGGTCTTGACGAGCATGGGCGATCGCTCCATCCAACAATTCCTTGAGGGGAACGGCATCTCCTGACCGGGTCTTTAGTTTTTGTCCATCATCTCCCAAAATCAGACCAAATGGAGTATGCACAAACTCCATCTCATCCGTGATCCAGCCTGCCCGCCGCCCCACCTGAAAAATTTGGATAAAGTGATTAATTTGTTCAGAACCGACGGGATAGATCACCCGCTGCACCCGATCGACCTGCACCCGATAACGAATTGCTGCCAGATCAGTCGTTGCGTAGTTATAGCCGCCATCCGTCTTCTTAACAATCAAAGGCAGCGGCTTGCCATCTTTATTGGTAAACCCTTCCAAAAACACACACTGCGCGCCGCTATCTTCCACCAGTAACCCCAACTGCTGCAACTCTGCTACCACTTCCGGCAAAAAAGGGTTATAGAACGATTCACCTCGTTCTATAAAGCTCAAAATTCCCATCAAGTCATACGTCGCTCGGTAGGAACGACTGGAAAGCTCGCAGACGATCTTCCAGGCACGCAGCGTTTCCACATCTCCCGCCTGCAACTGCACCACCGAGAGCCGCGCCGCTTCACGAAACTCGGCATCGGCATCAAATCGTTGCTTCGCCTGTCGATAGAAAGTAGAGAGATCGCCTAAATCCAGATTTTCTGTACTGGTCAATGCTTCTGGATAAGACAGTCGCAAGTGGGCGATCAACATGCCGAACGGCGTGCCCCAGTCGCCCACATGGCTGATTCGTTGCACATCATGTCCAACAAATGCCAAAATTCGCGCGATGCAGTCGCCAATGATGGCAGAGCGCAAATGCCCGACATGCATCTCTTTGGCGATGTTGGGGCTGGGATAATCGACAATTACCCGTTGGGGTGACTCAACAGGCGCAACCCCCAAGCGAGGATCAAATTGCATTGCCTGGAGTTCAGCTTGCAAATATTCGGGTTTGAGGGTGAGGTTAATGAAACCGGGTCCTGCGATCGTAGGAGGGTGGCATAAATCAGAGACATCGAGATTTTGCACCAGTTGTTCGGCGATCGCTCTTGGGGGTTTGCCCACCTTCTTAGTCAGCGACATGGCAACATTTGCCTGATAGTCGCCAAACTTGGGATTACTGGCAGGCACCAAAATCGGATCGACATTAGCATAGTCATCCCCAAATGTTGCGACAAGAGCCTGGGCAAGACATATTTTGAGTTGGGCGATCGTCGAATTCATAACCAGTTATAAATCTCAATAAAAGCTTGGCTTTGGTGCTTTTATACAGTAGCATTGACTGATTTTAAGTCTGATGGGGGTGAACTGAAAGCATTCTTGGGTCTCAGTTTTACTGCTTGAATTAAATCCAGAAGCATTTGAGATCGGTTCTAGACCAAAGGTTGATGTTTTGGCAACATCCGACTCATTGACTGCCAGATGGCTTTCATCGGTTCGACACACAACCCACCTAAAATTGCCACAGCGAGCTTGTATCTTACATCGTGAATGGCGCAGGTGTGACTGACATAAGAGCGTTGATCGGGTTTAGCCACTCTGAGCGACCGATCGCAGGAAGTGCCAGGAACTGCTGCCTTAAAATTATCTTAGAAGATCAAATACTAAAAAAGGGATGCAAATATGCCAATGTTCCTCAAAGTGATTACCAACACAACCTTAAAAAGGAAGCCGATCGCCTCGACTGACTTGCCAGATGACCTCAAACAACCGATTGAACGTGGGAAAGAATTGGAAATCAGTTCTTATCTGATTGAGCGCGATCATCTCAAAATCTCACTGGCAAAAGATAAATTCAAAGGGTTTAACACCTGGTATGCCTTTGGGGGACACGTGCAGGTCATACAGGATGGCAAGGTCATTGTTCCGAAGCCAAGAATTCCCTCTGTAAAACTCAATATTCCTTACAAATCGCAGTTAGATAATGAGGAAAATCCAACCGGATCTTGTAATGTCACGTCTTTGGCAATGTGTTTACAATTTTTGGGTGCTCAACGGAAAACTAGTTCTGGGCAGTTTGAGGACGAACTGTATCGGTATGCCCAAGATCACGGCTTAAGTCGCCATGATCCCCATGATTTAGCGGTTGTTGTAGAAGCTTATGGTTGTCGAGACGACTTTCGCAGCGACGCGACGATCGATCAGGTCAAAGATTGGCTAGCGGATGGTAAACCGATCGTCACCCATGGTTACTTCACCACCTTCGGTCACGTCGTGGTATTTGCAGGCTATGACAGCACCGGATTTCTGGTGCATGACCCCTATGGGGAATGGACGCCCTATGGCTATCGCACCGATCTTAGTGGTCAGTATGTTCATTATTCTTACAACATGATCAAGAGTGTTTGTATCCCCGATGGCAGCTTCTGGGTACATTTTCTTTCCAAAAAATAAGGACGCCTGGCCTTAGACTCTGACGAACAATCACCACAAGCAGAGACGCAAGGCTTTGCGTCCTAAATGTAAGGCTTACGTCCTGATGTCTCATGGGTTTATGTTGTGGACATGTTGTTGGTATTTTTGAAAGCTTTGCTGAGCAAAACTTTCAAAAATACCAACAACACCTTTGAAACACGACCTATCTCATCATGGGATTAAAGCATTCTCATACTGAGATCGAGCCAGGTCGATCGGGTAATGGGAGCACTACTGGAAATGTAGTCCACACCCGTCTCAGCCACAGAACGAATCGTTTCCAGAGTGATGTTGCCAGAAGCCTCGATTTTGATGCGATCGCTGGTTTTGCGAATCATTGCTACAGCTTGTCTCATCATCGTTAGCGACATATTGTCTAACATAATGATGTCGGCTCCCTGGTGCAAAGCGGCTTCGACTTGTTCGAGGGTTTCGGTTTCCACTTCGATCGTCAAGGGATAGGGGATGCGTGAGCGAATTTGCGCGATCGCTGGCTCAATCCCTCCGGCAGCAGCAATATGGTTGTCTTTAATCATCACGGCATCATCCAACCCGACCCGATGGTTCACCGCGCCTCCCACCTGGGTAGCATACTTTTCTAGGGCTCTTAAGCCGGGCGTGGTTTTGCGGGTATCGGTCAAGCGGGTGGGCAAATCGGCAATCTGATCCCCATATTGACGGGTTAGGGAGGCAATACCACTCAGTCGCATTGCCAGATTCAATGCCACTCGTTCGCCCATCAGCAAGGCATCTAAGGGACCCCTGAGAGCTGCAATCACAGTACCCCGATCGCAGGTTGCGCCCTCTGCCACCAGCGTCGTAAAAGTCACATCCGGACTGAGCAGAGAAAAAACTCGCGCTGAGATCGGCAAGCCTGCGATGATCCCCGCTTCTTTGACAATCCATTGTGCCTCACCAGGGGGCGCTCCAGTCGGAAAAAGTCCTTGAGTAGTGCGATCGCCCCGACCGATATCTTCCAACAGCCAGGTTTGTAACCAGGAGTCCAACAGCAAAAAAGGGGGCAGCACCACCGTAGAAACGTTCATACATCACCAAAATCCTGAAATTTTTAAGTTGAGATTCTTCAAGCTTGTTCAAAAATCCCTAAGAACCCGCTTGAATGAAAGAAGCAATGATACGATCAAAATTCATCAGTAATCCGACCGGATTATCGGGGATCAGGAGTCTGTTTCAGGCTCTTATTTTCTGTCTCTAGTAATCTTGTAACGCATTCCCCTCGCAGCAGTGCCAATGGTTAACTCTCCCACTTCCACCTCGCCTCTCCGTAAGCCCTCCAAAGTTGAGGGACTCAAAGAACATAGTCATTTTTTACGTGAATCCGTTGCTAGCGAACTGCTGTTAGACACGAACCGCTTTAGCGAGGATGCGATTCAAATCCTCAAATTTCATGGTTCTTATCAGCAAGACAATCGCGATCATCGAGTGAAGGGGCAAGAGAAAGATTATCAGTTTATGCTGCGGACTCGTAGCCCTGGTGGGTTTATTCCGCCAGTGCTGTATCTCACGCTCGATCGCTTGTCGGATCAGTATGGCAATCACACGTTGAGGGCCACCACCCGCCAAGGGTTTCAGCTCCACGGTATTCTGAAGAAAAATTTGAAGGCAGCGATCGCGGCGATCGTCCAAAATATGGGATCAACGCTGGGAGCCTGCGGCGACCTAAATCGCAACGTCATGGCACCGCCTGCGCCCTATCGCAACCGCCCAGACTATGAATATGCGCTGGACTATGCCAACCGCATTGCTGACCTGTTGACGCCCCAAACCGGCGCCTATTACGAAATTTGGCTGGATGGTGAAAAAGCTATTTCGGCTGAGGAGCACCCAGAAGTGGTGGCAGCCCGCCAGCGCAATGGCAATGACACGATCGTACCTGATTCGGAAGAGCCAATCTACGGCACCCATTACATGCCGCGCAAGTTCAAGTGCTGTGTTACGGTGCCCGGCGATAACTCGGTCGATTTGTATTCCCAGGATCTCAGCCTGGTGGTGATCACCAATAGCAAGGGAGAACTGGAAGGGTTCAATGTGCTGGCAGGGGGCGGACTGGGACGCACCCACAATAAAGCAGAAACCTTTCCCCGCCTGGCAGATCCCATTGGCTATGTGGATAAGGACGATGTCTACGATGTCGTGAAGGCGATCGTCGCGACTCAACGCGATTATGGCGATCGTAGCGATCGGCGCCATGCCCGCATGAAATACCTGATCGAAGATTGGGGAGTTGAGAAGTTCATTGCCAAGGTCGAAGAATATTTTGGCAAAACGCTACAGCCTTTCAAAACGCTGCCAGAATTCAAATATCTGGACTTTCTCGGCTGGCATGAGCAGGGTGATGGCAATTGGTTTGTAGGGCTCTCGATTCAAAATGGTCGCATCAAAGATGAAGGTTCGCTGCAACTGAAAACTGCGTTGCGAGAGATTGTCGAGAAATTCAACTTGCCAATGTTGTTGACTCCCAGTCAGAACGTTTTATTCTATGACATTGCCCCCCAACACAAAACAGAAATTCAACAGATTTTGACTCGTTGTGGCATTAAAGGTGAACACGAGATTGATACGCTGGAACGCTATGCTATGGCGTGTCCCGCTTTGCCCACCTGCGGCTTGGCAACCACTGAGTCAGAGCGCGTGATTCCCAGCATTCTGGAACGGATTCGGGCTTTGTTGGTAAAAGTCGGTTTGCCGGATGAGCACTTTATCATTCGTATGACGGGCTGCCCGAATGGTTGCGCACGTCCCTACCTGGCAGAACTGGGATTTGTCGGCAATGGTCCCGATCTCTACCAAATTTGGTTGGGGGCGGCGCCAAACCAGACACGATTGTCGCAGCCCTATCTCGAAAAGCTGCATATCGACAAGCTAGAAGCCGAGTTGGAACCGATTTTTGTCTATTTCAAGCAGTCTCGCAAACCCAGTGAAAGCTTTGGTGATTTTTGTGATCGCCTCGGTCTTGCGGCAATTCGCCAGTTTGTTGCCACATATCAACCCGGTGAATTGGCGGTTAATGGTCATGCGGCGGCGATCGACAACGGCAATGGCAAAGTCGCAACTGCCAAATCGGCTTCTGACAAAAACCGTCGTCGCCTGAGCCTACGTCCGGATCTGTATACTCGCTTACAGCAAACGGCATCTGCGCAAGGCAAGCCGATTTCTCAACTGGCAGCCGAAGTGCTGGAAGCGTACTTGCAAAACCAGACGCAAGCTTGAGCCGTTTCAACTCATTCCCAGCCTCTTGGCTGGGAATGAGGTCACTACCGAGGCAAAATCAATCCTCTTAAGGACGTGTCAAGTAGAGCATGAGCAGGGGTTAAAGGGGAAAGCGGTAGAAGATGTCACCGCGATCGCTGACGCCAAAGTCAGCACTAAACTCCTTGGCTCTTTCATCGAGAAAAACTTTAGCTTCCTCACCCGATATCCCAGTTGCTGCTGCTAATCGCAGTAACGAGATCTCACCGTCATTTTCTTGAAGGAGTTGATAGAAAGTCGCTTGAAGCTGCTCTCGCCGTTCTTGCGCTTGCGCTGCTTTTTCCTGTTGACTTTGGGCATATAGCCCCCAAGCCAACCAGCTCCCTAGAGCCGTGGCTGGCAAGCCGAAAATAATAATTGCAGCCAAAGTCCCTTCTCGATCCTTGGGTGCAAGATTGCGATCCATCAAGGCAATTGAGCCATAGATAGAAATGGGTAAACCGAATAACAACAGTAACCCAGTGGCAATTCGTCGAATCAGCTTCATTGTCAACCCATGTCGCAAACGCTACCGTGATTTTAGCCGACTGATCGCTTAACGCACAGCTTCCAAAATGCGGGAGAAGTAGAAACGGGTTTTGGTCAGGTCGTTGCGTTCAATCTTCCAACCTGCGGCAGTGAGGATTGCCACTACATCTGCTTCGCGATGCAGATACGCACGAGTCGCTTTGCTGGGACCTGGAAAGAAATCACCAATTTTCTTTAAAGTGCTGTAGAAAAAGGTTTTGGGGGCAAAGCTGAGGATCAGGCGAGAGTCTGCCAGCGAACTGAGGTGATTAATCATCTCAGCGGCTTTGTCTTGCGGGTAATGGATTAATACGTCCAAGCAAATAACGGTATGGTGACGATCGCTCAACCCTTCCAAATCTTGTACGGCGAATGTCGGATTGCCGTTTAACCCCAGTGCTTCAGCCCGTTCCTTGGCTTCACCGACCATCTTTTCAGAAATATCGCTGGCGTAAACTTTTGCGCCTGCTTCTGCCAGAGGAATGCTGAGACTGCCGACTCCACACCCCGCATCGCAAATGGTTAAGCCTGTCAGGTTGCTATCTGCCTTTAGCCAGCCGATCACCGTATCAACAGTTTGCTGATGCCCTTGACGAATATCCAGTTGGACTTTGTTGACTTCGCCGTCGCCATAAATCCGTCGCCAACGATCGAACCCGGTGGCATTAAAATATTCTTTAACTACTTTTTTATCGTCAACTGCGTTCATAAACCTGGCTTTTTTCAGTGCTGCTAAACAGCCATCCTATTACGAATTGGCTACAGATGGTGTGGGATTTCGTCAAGTCAGCACTGCTCAGCGTTCGGGTTCGGTGTTGGGATATTGACCACCGCGCCTACAAACTTCACGATGACCCAAGAATTTGAATCCACAGTTCAGACGATTTTGACCCAGGTGTCACATATCATGGCACAACTGGCACAGGAATCCAGACAACTGGCACAAGAATCCAGACAATTGGTGCAAGAATCCAGACGAACCAACCACAAAATTGAAGAACTCTTGGATCAAATTGGGCGCGTGACCGAAGGACTCTTTGAAATCAAGCTAGATATCCGAGAACAAAAATAGCAAGCGGAGATTGCCAAACAACAAGCTGAAAGTATCTCTTGCATGTTGACGCTGATTGAGCGCAAGGACGCACAAATCGAACGCTTTCTTCAGCAAGCGGGACTATAGCCCTGGATACGATCGACGCCAGCATAAACATTGCAACGATCGCCGCGCAAAAAGCCTACCAGGGTGATGTTAAATTCCTGAGCGATCGCCACTGCTAAACTGCTCGGAGCTGAAATGGCGCAAACAATCGCAACTCTGGCCATCAAACATTTTTGCAGAATTTCAAAACTCGATCGACCACTCACCACGACAATGAGATCGTCGAACGGTAATTGCTCACTGAGCAACGCTGCGCCAATCAACTTATCCAGTGCGTTGTGTCGCCCCACATCTTCCTGAAGCGAGAGCAGCGTTCCCTGACGATCGAACAAAGCAGCGGCATGCAGTCCCCCGGTCAAACGAAATATCCCTTGTGCGGCTCTCAGCTTTTCTGGCAATTGATACAGAATGTTTGCATCAATCAACAGTGTGGCAGGCAAGACCGCACAGCCCCGCAATTGCAGCGCCTCTAGACTTGCCTTACCGCAAACGCCACAAGCACTGGTCGTGTAGAAATGGCGTTCTAGCGAGGCAAGATTGGGATTCAAGCCCTCTCGCAACGTGACGTTGACGATGTTGTAACGCTGGGTACCATCCACTTGGGGATCAACGCAATGGCGCATCTGGCAAATATCTTGACGTTGCTGGATCACTCCTTCGGTGTAGAGAAACCCGGCTGTCAGTTCAAAATCGGCTCCTGGTGTTCGCATGGTGACCGCGATCGATCGTTGGGGGTTGGTCAGCCGAATTTCCAACGGTTCCTCAGTTGCCAGATAGTCAGAGCGCGATCGCCGCTCTCCTTGTTCTACCACCCAAACTCTGGTTTTTGTTTTACTACGTTCCATGGATTGAGAACCTGTGAAAAAAACGTCCCATTTGAGGTGCAACTCTGACTGATTGACAGAATTTCTGAAACCCCAAAAATCGTAGGATAGATTAGCGAAGCGTAACCCCTGGGGCGTTAGGTCAACCTGCGGAACGCAAGCGCCATGATCATTCAACCTACGACAGAAAGATTTTTCAGTCAATGAGAGATGCAAATACAATCCAATCAGTTGACGTGGGGGCTTAGCACGGGGCAAAAATGCCTGAGATCGAGGCAAACTCTACGCGCCAACTGCTAAGCCCGGACAGTCGAATTCGGCAGTGTCTATTGAGTCTGTGATCCATAATCTTCTGATCGTTAGATTTACCGATTCCAGCCTTGAGCCAGATCTGAATCGTGCTAGGTAGTCTAAAGTAGAGATTTGCCAGAGGGAAATCTGTTCACGCCTGCTGCGGTTGCTGCTCAAGTATGAGCTATTGTCTCAATCCCGATTGCCAAAAGCCCAATAATACGGAGGCTGCCAAGTTCTGTCAAAACTGTGGTGGCAAACTGCTTTTAAAAGATCGTTATCGGGCTTTGCAAATCCTGGGGCGAGGGGGATTTGGTAGAACTTTTTTGGCTGTGGATGAAGACAAGCCGTCTCGTCCCTACTGCGTGATCAAACAGTTTTTTCCAAATATCCAGAATGGCAAAGCCTTAGTAAAAGCAGCCACCCTGTTTGAACAGGAAGCGATGCGCCTGGAGGAATTGGGACATCACCCGCAAATTCCGGAGTTATTGGCACACTTTAGTCAGGAGCAACGACAATATCTCATCCAAGAATTTATTGAAGGCAAAAATCTGTTGCAATGTCTACAGACGCAGGTTTTTCGTGAGGCAGAAATTCAGACCTTACTGCATCAGTTGTTGCCAGTGCTGGAGTTCATTCATGCACATCGGGTGATTCATCGGGATATTAAGCCAGAAAACCTGATTGCCAGAGTGCAGAAGCCCGCAACAAAGATTCCCTGGTTGGGATTGTTGCAACTTCTGGCAGCAGAATCTGAAAAAGGGTTTAAGGATAGCCCGATCGCCCAATCTCGATTTAGTGAGCTGATTACCCGAGAATGGGGCGATCCTCCTGCTGACGCGACCATCATCGACCTGCGCCAGTGGCGCCAAATGGCAAGTCAGTTGGCACAATATTCCCAACTGAGTTTCTCTCAGCGACAGTTTGTTGTATCCGATGCCTACCGCTTTTTGCAAGAGTTACGGCAACGCTCTGAGCAGCAGCAATCTGCCAACCCAATTGAAGAACAACTGGTGTTGGTGGATTTTGGCGCAGCCAAGCGGACAACCTCGACTGGTTTGATGCGAACAGGCACGACGATCGGCAGTCCCGAATATGTTGCTCCTGAGCAAACCCGAGGCAAGGCAACCTTTGCCAGCGACCTCTATAGCCTGGGCGTGACCTGTCTGCATTTGCTGACTGGGGTCTCTCCCTTTGACCTGTTTGATACAGCCCAGGATCAGTGGGTCTGGCGGCGCTATTTGGCAAACAATCCGGTGAGTGAAGCGCTGGCGCAAGTGCTGGATAAATTGGTCGAACAGGCGACCAGTCGGCGTTACCAGTCTGCTACCGAGGTCTTGCAGCATTTGCAGCACTTAAAAAAGTCTCCTGCGGCGATCGCAGTTGCTTTGCCCCTCCCCCAAGCAGTTCAGATGGCGCGTCCGATCGGGTTAGGCAAGCCTGCGCCCAAACCGAGCTTTACCCTCAGTCAGCGCCCGCCAGAAACGGTAAAGTCTAAACTCAAGCCACCAGCCCCTCGATCCAGTTTAGTACCTGTCCCGCAAACCAAAAAACATCCTGCTCGCGCCAAAGCCCAATCCTGGCGCTGCGTGCAGCGGTTGTCGGGGTTGGGTAAAGTGCAGGCGATCGCCCTGACTGCCGATGGCAAATTTCTGGCAGGCAGCAGCGGCAACGCCATCCATGTGTGGGAATTGCCCACAGGTCAACCCCTGCGTAAGTTGGTGGGACATTTTGATGTCGTGCAGACGATCGCCCTGAGTCCCCGAGGTTCGTTACTTGCCAGTGGCAGTTTTGATAAAACGATTCGGCTCTGGCACCTACAGACCGGGCAACGATTGGGGGTGTTGGCTTTGCATACCGATACGGTGCTAGCGATCGCCTTTAGCCCGGATGGCAAAACCGCTGCCAGCAGTAGCCTGCACGATGCCATTAAGCTGTGGGATGTCGAGACTGGACAAGAAATGATGACCCTTGCCGGGCATACCGGACGGGTGGAGAGCCTGGTGTTTAGCGCTGATAGCAAGACGCTGCTGAGTGGTAGTGCTGACACCACGCTCAAACTGTGGGATCTCGAAACCCAAAGCGAACTGCGTACTTTATCAGGGCATACTCAACTGGTTTCGGCGGTGGTGTTGAGTCCTGATGGCAAAACGATCGCCAGTAGCAGTTGGGATGGCACGATCAAGCTTTGGAGCTGGAGTACCCGCAAGGAAAAGCGAATGCTCACAGGGCACCTGGGGCGAGTTGGCACCTGTGCTTTCAGTCCAGATAGCAAAATTTTGGTGAGTGGGGGAGATACCGTGAAATTTTGGAATGCCCGATCGGGCAAAGAATTGGAAACCTTAGTAGGGCACGGCGGTCTGGTCTCTGCGATCGCCTTTAGTGCAGACGGTCAGACTCTGGTAACGGGGAGCTGGGATGGGACAATCGCGATCTGGGAGAATTGACAGGGCAAACTTTTGAACCCTTGTCTTGGGAAGGCTTAATATCCGATCGGGGCCGCAGGTTCGGGGGTTGGCTCGGCAGACTGAGTAGAATGGAGGCTGGGTAAGCGACGCAAGGGGGCAGGGGGCAAAAAGATAGTGTTACCTGGACTTTGCGCCACCAGATTATTTCCCGGTAGCCCTGCCTGGGCAGCACTATGGTTTTTCAACGCTTCGATCGCAGCCGTCAGTTCTCTCTCCGATCGCTGCAACTTTTCCAATTCCCCGTATTCGTGACTCCACAACTGTTGCAGATACACCGTTCTACCATAAGCAGCCAGCGCCCCAATCACCAGAATAAACGCCACCAACAAAGATCCACGTTGCAGTTTAATCAAAAGCCGGAGCCAGACGGGGAATGCTTTGGGTCGAGGTAGCCGCGAAACGGAAGCGTGGGATTGGGCTGAGACAACCCGCAGGGATGGGTGCTGGGACTGGGGCGGCGCATACCCAACCGTCGGGAGCGAAACTGGTCGATCGATCGCACCGACTCTGGGTCTAGTCCCCATTTTTCTGGGATCAGGAACAGATCCTCGTCGCTGCTGAGCACGCTGGTGATCGGCGATGTGTTTGTCGGCAATGACCGTGGTTCTGTGAACAAAAGGAATGGGTTGATTGGTTCTTTCTCCCGAACCTTTGCGGCGACCCAATTTTGGCTTAACAGCAAATGACATAACAACCTAGCCTTGTTCCCGTGCAGTACGAAGACTCCAGAAATCAGATCTTCTAATACTGTTGTACCCCAAAAAACGCTGAATACAAAACGATTCAGTTTTGATTGGATCGTGGTTGGTCAAAACCCATTGCAATCTGCAGGGCTTCCAGCCATCGGACATCCTTTCAATGGGTATCAGTATAGAAGCGATCGTGAAAAGTGCGCATTAACTTCCAGAGAACTTTGGCTCTAACAGTTTGATAATGCAATCGGTGGCAAGCACCTGCAAAGGTTCAGCTTTGAAGACAGTACAGGGTGCGATGGCTCGTTGCAAGGCGGGGACTCGGCCAGCCTGCAAATCAGCCACCGCCCGATCCGTGACAGGTTGAAATTGGCGGAGCCAGCGGTTTTTTGCCAACGCTTCGGCGGATAGCTGCCTGGGATCAAGGAGCCAAAAGTTAATCTGGTATTGGGCAATCAATTGTTTAAGCGTATTCAAATTAGGACTGTACTGGGCTTGAATCAAGTCCAGTACCCGCCGCCGAAACTGGCGATAGTAGCCAATGTGATAGGGAATTGCGTACTCATTGGCTACCAATACCGAGCGCTGCGCAAAGGTGGGCAAATTGCCTACTTCGTCAGCAAGAGACGCAATCCGAATATTTTTGGGTTGCTGGGCAAAGAATTGATAGAGGGCTGGAAATTGACCAGTTTGGTAAGCCGTCAGGGGAAACTGTGGCACAAATGTGGGGTAAAAAATCAGGACAGCACTCACCAGTCCTGTCAATCCCAGCGCGATCGCCGATTTCCAACGAGCACGGGGTAAGTCTTTTGCCCATCGCAATCCACCGTCAATGAACAGGGTAAGAACGATTCCCGCCGATAGGGAAATGACAATGTTGAAGCTATGTCCGGTATAGCGACTGGGAAGATGCAGCCGAAACAGGAGCGCATGGGCAGCAAAAAATAGGGCAATTGCACTCAACAGCATTTGGAGGAGAAGGCGCTGGTTTCGGATCTGGTTGACCAACGGGAACTGAGCCGCAAACCTGAATAACCCCGGCAAACAGAGTCCAATCCAGAGGGTAAGCGGGGCGAAGAGCGATCCGGGCAGCAACCCACTGCGCCTGCCCAAAATCCAGTAATCCAACGGATCATCGACAAAAAAGCTACTCCTTCCTCGCCGCAAGAATTCTGGCAATTGTTTCGCTTCTCTCGCGGTAATGGCGGGCCCAAACTCGGAGGCTCCCAGCGCAAAGGGCAACAGGACAAACCCGGCGATCGCCAGTCCCAAAAAGCAAAAGTGATAGTCCTGCTGTTCAGCAGACCACTGCCATTTGCCTCTCTGCCAATGCCCTAACCGCAATATCAGGATGCCTGCTTCCACAAACACATACTGTGGATAAAAAAAGCCCGTGAGAGCGATCGCAGCTAAACAGGGGAGCAACGATCGGCGCAACAAATAATACAAAAATGCCAGAAATAAAGGATAGAGAAAGGCTCTGGGAGTGGCAGAAACCAAATCATCTTTCATCCAGAGATTTTGGTTTAAGAGTAGAGAGGAAATAAACCCTGCGAAGGGCACGGGCAAAATTTCCAGGGTCAGCCCAAAACAGTAGCCCGTAGTCAACAACCCCAAGCCCATGGGTAACAGCTTGTTTAAGAACAAGGGATCGATCCCCAGCACTGCCATGCTGCGATAAATTGTGGTGTAGCCGATCGGGGCAACCGACTGAAAATAATTGGCAATCAAGTCATGGGGAAAGAGGTCAGGATCTTGAAATCGCTGCATCCAAAACACGTGCTGGCGGGCATCGTCCTGCACCACATACTGCCCACTCAACGCTTGTTGGAGTGCTAACCAGGCAAATAGAATGGAGAAGCTAAGACTGAGACCTAACCAGACCTGAAGCATAGGACTGCTTAATTTGGTCTGGGTTGTTATCAGTCGTTGATGGAGGGCGGAAATCAGCATGGGTTAGATGAACGAGACCTGTAGCCAGTGTAGTTGTACCGTGTTTGGACGATCGTGCAAGATCATTCAAACATACCAACGTCTTTGCACTCACTCACCCAGAACCCTAACGAAACCCCTTAGAATAAAAGTTCGATCCGAATCATTACTCTTACTGACTCATCCGACATGACTGTTTCCCAGCGCCGCTACCACATCACGACCTTCGGTTGTCAGATGAACAAAGCCGACTCCGAGCGAATGGCAGGCATCCTGGAAACCATGGGATTTGAGTGGGCAGAAGAACCCGAACAGGCAGACCTGATCCTCTACAACACCTGTACCATTCGGGACAATGCTGAACAAAAAGTCTATTCTTACCTGGGTCGGCAGGCAAAACGAAAACACGAACAGCCCGATTTGACTCTGATCGTGGCAGGGTGCGTCGCCCAACAAGAAGGCGAAGCCCTATTACGGCGCGTGCCCGAACTGGATCTGGTCATGGGTCCCCAACATGCTAATGGCTTAAAAGATCTACTAGAACAAGTCTTCAACGGTAATCAAGTCGTCGCGACCGAGCCCATCCACATTGTTGAAGACATCACCAAACCCCGGCGAGACAGTACCATCACTGCCTGGGTAAATGTGATCTATGGTTGCAATGAGCGGTGTACCTATTGTGTCGTGCCCAATGTGCGGGGAGTGGAGCAATCCCGCACCCCAGAGGCGATCCGCGCTGAAATGGAAGAGTTGGGGCAACAAGGCTACAAAGAAATTACCTTGCTGGGGCAAAATATTGACGCTTACGGGCGCGATCTGCCAGGCAGCACCGCCGAAGGTCGTCACCAGCACACCTTCACGGATTTACTCACCTTTGTGCATGATGTCCCTGGGGTGGAGCGGTTGCGGTTTGCCACCAGTCATCCTCGCTACTTTACCGAACGGCTGATCCGAACTTGCGCCGAATTACCCAAAGTTTGCGAACATTTCCATATTCCCTTTCAGTCAGGAGATAACGATCTGCTGAAGGCGATGGCACGCGGTTACACCCAAGAAAAATATCGCCGCATTATCGACACCATTCGTCGCTATCTGCCCGATGCTGCTATCAGTGCCGATGCGATCGTCGGCTTCCCAGGCGAAACCGAAGCCCAATTTGAAAATACGCTGAAATTGGTGGAGGACATTGGTTTTGACCAATTAAACACCGCTGCCTATTCTCCTCGTCCCGGCACCCCCGCAGCGCTTTGGGAAAAACAGCTTTCGGAAGAGGTGAAAAGCGATCGTTTGCAACGCCTCAACCACCTGGTTTCTACCAAAGCTGCTGAGCGATCCCAACGCTACCAGGGACGGATTGAAGAAGTGTTGGTCGAAGACCAAAACCCCAAAGATCCTACTCAGGTGATGGGGCGCACCCGTGGCAACCGCTTGACCTTCTTTACAGGTGACATTCACACCCTCAAAGGGCAACTTGTGCCGGTGCGGATTACGGAAGTCCGCCCGTTTAGCTTGACCGGAAAACCAGTTGAGGCGGGTGCAGTTTAGGCTGGAGATTGGGAATCACGCTTGAAGCTTCGCAAGTGGGTGCGTTAGCCTTGGACTATTTCTAAATGGTTAATCTTTCGTTAAGATGCTTACACAAAGTGATTAACGATGGATTGAGCCAAGGCTACCCGCATCGATCAAGGAGTTCGCCATGCTGAATGAGTTTCTGCCATTCAATCTTGTGATTGATAAGGTCGCGATCGCGGGCACCTGCCTGTGGTCACTGGCGCTGTACTTGGGCTTTTTTCCCACCACCGAATGGGTGGCAGAACAACTGAGCCGCTGGTTCAACTTTGCCGAGCGATCGCTCTACACCTCTGCCGAAGAATTTGAACGCACTCGCCCCGCCAGAGAATCCCAAAATGCCTTCTATGCCTCCCTTTTAAGCATCATCCCCTTCCTGATCATCGGGGCACTCTGCAACTACCTACTCGAAATCAGCCTGGGACGGAGTTGGTCAATCAGTGTTGGTATTCTTGCCTGCATAGGCTGTGGCGTTTATGAACTGGGCCGCAGAGACGGGCAGGCGCGGGAGTGAAGAGGTCAAGAAGGAGAGAAGTGAAGAAGGAGAGAGGTTTCGAAGGAAAGAGGTTTCGAAGGAGAAAAATGAAGGGATAGAGAGGTGAAGAAGGAGAGGAGCCGAAGGGTAAAGCAGAAGCATGGTAAAGAATGATGGTACTTTATAACCCTTGCCAACCTCTTCACCCCGTCCCCCCCTCCCCTCCCTCACCCACCAATTCCCGCACCAGCCTAACCAACTTCACCGCTGCCCCCGACTCACCACGCACTTGACGCAGACGATCGCGCATTTGCTGCAACTTGCTGGGATGATTGAGCAGGTCGAGGGCAAGGTCGGCAACTTGTTGGGGACTGAGGTGCCCGACCAGTTCTGGGACGATCGCGGCATTTGCCCAGAGGTTAGGCCAGGCGAAAAAGCGATTCTGTCGCTTCGCCCACCAATATAGGAGCTGGATGACCAGGGTATTGATGCCAGGTAAGCGAGTGAACAGTCCACTGATTCCGTCTAATGGCACTGCATCTAATCGTTGAATAGGCAGCAAAACAATCATCGGAATCGCTAGGGCACCCAGTTCAGCAGTATTGGCTCCAACGGTGGTGATGCAAAGCTGGCATTGAGTCAACAAATCATACGCAGGCGACTGGGTATAGAGGTCGATTTTGACCCCATGGCTGGTTTTAAGATAGGCAGGTTGATCAGCGTTAGGAGAGACAACCAGTTCGGCGGTGATATTGCCCAGATCTGACAGGATGGGATTGTGGTGCCGATCGGCAAAGCGCGCCAGCGTTTCCAAGGGCAACGCCGGGGCAACCGGGATGACAAAATGGCTTTCGGGATGGGCTACATGAATGAGTTCGGCGATCGCCAGCATAAAGGGCACTCCCTGAGCCAGTTTGCTGGGCTTGGAACCTGGCAGGAAGGCTAGCAGCGGAGCCTCCGCTCGCGATCGTCCCGCTTTCAATCCAGACGCTTCTCCATCTCCGCCATTTCCTTCACCGCCTCCCCGTCCTACTTCTGCTATCAAATCACCTACCACGGTGAACTTGTGAGCAGATTGCGGCTTCGCACGAGTCGCGATTTCGGGACGCATTACGGCAAAGTGATCAATCCAGCCATGCCAGCGGGCTTCCCATTCGGCATAAACCAGCGTACGGTAGCCCAAGCGTTTGCCAATGATTGCCGGATAGAACTGATCCCCTCCCAAAAAAATCACAATGCCGCGTTCCCACCAATCCCAGTTTCCTGAGGTTTTACCCCAAAGCAGAAACGGGAAAAAATGGTCAGCAGCTTGCACTCGATCGATTTCCGGATAGCTGCGCGCGATCGTGGCTTCGCGTCCGCTGGCATGGGGACAAGGAGACAGCACAATCGAGATCCGTACACGATCTCGGTCATCGCCCAGTTGCCGTCTCAGCTCTTGCACCACAGGTTTGACCCAGGTTGCCAGTTCGCCAGGACCATTAGAAAGAATCAGAATATCGATCGCGTTCACCTTACTCCCCACTAAATACAGCATTAAGCTTTCTTCATCTTGCAATAAGACAGCAGATTTTCGCCGCCAGCAGCACGCGACGCGACTCCTGACTCCTGACTCCTGACTCCAATTGAAGAGAAAACTTAAATTTTCTTTAAGCGATCGTGAAAACCCCAAGTATCGTAACTGAATTGGCGAAACCCTGCGATCCGATCGCCAGGAACTGATAGACAATGAGCATGGGAGCATTTACCTTGCAGCTACCATGAGTCTCTGCATCAATCCATACTGTCTTCAACCCGATCACCCGGGAAACGACAATACCCGCTTCTGCCAAAGTTGCGGGTCCGATTTGGTTTTGCAGAATCGCTATCGGGTGATGCGGCTGCTCAGCGACACTAGCGGTTTTGGCAAAGTTTATGAAGCCTACGAACGCAGCACCCCAAAAATCCTAAAAGTGCTTAAAGAGAGCCACAATGCCAACCTCAAAGTGGTGGAGTTGTTTCAGCGAGAAGCTGTAGTTTTGCAACAACTCCATCATCCTGGCATTCCCCAAGTAGAGCCGGATGGCTACTTTCAGTTTTTTCCCAGAGATGAAGTGGAACCGCTGCATTGTCTGATTATGGAAAAAATTGATGGTCCTAACTTGATGCAATGGATGAAGCAACAGGGGGGACATCCGGTTGGAGAACAGCAGGCGATCGACTGGTTACGCCAACTGGCAGAAATCTTGCACCTGGTTCATCAAAAAAGTTATTTCCACCGAGATATCAAGCCCCAAAACATCATGATCCGCCCCAGTGGGCAACTGGTGCTGATTGACTTTGGCGCAGCCCGGGAGATGACCTATACCTATCTGGCACAGGTTAGCGGTGGAACGGGCAATATTACCCGTATCAGTTCGGCGGGCTATACACCGCCAGAGCAGGAGATGGGGCAGGCGTTACCCCAGTCCGATTTCTATGCGTTGGGGCGGACTTTTGTCTATTTGCTCACAGGTAAACAACTGAACGACATCAGCATTTACGACTCCATGACCGATGAGATGCACTGGCGCATGCATGCGCCCCAAATCTCCTCAAAATTGGCAGATTTCATTGATAAATTAATCGCTTACCGCGCCACCGATCGTCCCACCAGCACGCAGGAAATTTTAGCGACGATCGCTCGCTTGCAAAAAGCATCAGAAACCTCGGCTGCCTCCACATATCCAGGTGCAGTTGCCATTACCCGCATTCAGGAAGCGATCGTCAAACCTCTGGTAGTGCCGCGTTGGCGCTGGCTGACCATGGGTGCGATCACCCTGTCTCTGGTGGTCGGCGGATACACCCTCTGGCAAATTCGCCCAGCTATCCTGCGCAGCGATCATCAGGAAAGACTTGCCCTGCTCAAGCCGCTAGATGGGCACACCAGCTTTGTCAATGCGTTGGTTTTTAGCCCCGATGGTGAAACCTTAATTAGCGCTAGTGCTGATAAAACCATTAAAATTTGGGATCTTGCCAAAGGCGTGGTTCTACGTACGCTGGGAGGGCACACCAGTTTTGTCAATGCCCTCGCCATTAGCCCAGATGGAGAAATTCTCGCCAGTGCCAGTGCCGATAAAACCATCCGGATTTGGAATGTGACAACCGGAAAAACATTGCATATCCTCAGCGGGCACAACAACTTTGTCAATGTGCTGGCAATGAGTACAGATGGACAAGTTCTTGCTAGTGGTGGTGCCGATCGCATCGTTAAATTGTGGAATTTGACTACAGGTCAGCCTCTACATACCTTACAGGGACACACTGGCTTTATTAATGCCCTCGCATTCACTTCTGATGGTCAAATTCTTGCCAGTGGCGGTGCCGACAAAACGATCAAACTGTGGGATGTGCCAACGGGCAAAGAAATTCGTACTTTACTAGGGCATACCGGATTTGTCAACGCGATCGTCATCAGTTCCGATGGGCGTACCCTTGCCAGTGGTAGTGCGGACAAAACCATCCGTGTCTGGGATGTCGGCACAGGTCAGGAAGTTCGCACCCTCACCGGACATACGAATTATGTTAATGCCCTGGTGATTAGTCCCGATGGCGACACGTTGGTCAGTGGTGGTGCTGACAAGACCCTCAAATTCTGGAATCTCTCGACAGGCAGGCTACTCCACACCTTGACTGGGTACAGCTATCCCATTAATTACTTCGCTATCAGTCCCGGCTGGCAAGCGATCGCCACTGGCAGCGGCAGCAAGACAATTACGATCTGGGAAATACCCCATTGATGGCAATCTCTGCTGGATTGAGTGCCAACTCCAGCCGCTCACCGTAGGTAATTCCAGCGATCAGCGGTGCCAGAATTTCTAGAGTTGAACGGTCTTGAAAATGGGTCTTTTTGGTTTCTGGATGAGGGTAATAAACCATTCCCCGGTAACGCAGCTCTTGAAAAATGACATAACAGGACGAAAATGAAAAATCTTCCGGTGGGTGTTGCGTTGTCCATTGCACTTGGCGAAAAGTATAGGCCGGACAATGCATCACATAAGTACAGGGTCTGATGGTAACATTCAAAGTGCCCTGAAAAAAGGGCGTCAGATCTAGCCCCAATGCCCGAAAAAAGGGCAATTGTAGGGCGATCGTTCCAGCAGCATATTGGGTATTGGGCGCTTTACCAGAGGCAACTTGGTGTCCTGGTTGGACAGTACCCCAAATTCGTTGCCAAGTCATACCAGTTCTTTAAGAGGGAACGGGTCAGGCTTTAGGGGAAGGTGGATGGTGAAAGTCGTCCAGCCGTTTTGGCTTTCAACCTGAATGGAGCCTGTCAACTGTTCCACCAGTTTTTTCACCAGCGTTAATCCTAAACCTGTACCACTTTGCTGCGTCACTTGCGTGTTGGAAGCCCGATAAAATCGCTCAAAAATGTGAGGCAAATCTTTTTCAGGAATGCCTCCTTGATTGCAAATCTCAAACAGACAATTCGTTGAATGCTTACTCACTCGAAAGATAATGTCACCACCCGTAAGGGTGTATTTACAGGCATTATTCAGTAATTCTGTGATGACTCGCTCCAAGCTATTTGGATCAGAAATGAGTGGAGGACAACCCGGTTCAATTTGGACCTTGAGAGTTTGCTGGCGCTCTTGCGTGCGTGACTCAAAAGCTTCTAAAACATAGGGAATCCAGGTTTCCAGGCTAAGCGGTTGCTGCTCCACTTGGTAAGCATCTGCTTCGAGTCGTTGTAAATCTAGCAAATCGTTAAGTAAGGCAGTTTCACGATCGCATTCCGATTCCAGCAATTTCAAATAGCGTTCTCGTTGCTCCTCGTTTTTGACCACTTTGAGTAACTGAATCGCGATTTTCATATTTGCGAGCGGTGCGCGCAAATCATGGGAGGCTTCACTGAGAAAATCATCTTTTTGGGCACTCAGTTGCTGTAATTCGTGGATTTGTTCCTGGAGCTGTTTCACAATCAATTGTTTGGTCAAGCGAGTCGCGATCGCCTGAAGCAACTCATTGACAGAACAGGGCTTGACCAGGTAATCATCGGCTCCCAGTTCCATTCCCCGCCGCATCTCGCTTTTTTCTCCGCTCGCGGTCAAGAAAATAAAGGGAATTGTTGCTGTGGAAGGATCAGCCCGCAGACTCTTGAGGACGCCTGTCCCGTCTAGCTCTGGCATTCGCACGTCACAGATTATTAGGTCAGGGATATGTTTTTGAGCAATTTCTACGCCAATTCGTCCATTCTCGGCAGCGAGTACTTTAAAGTTTTCCGCTTCGAGTAGGTCTGCAATGTTGGCTCGAATCGCCTCTTCATCTTCAATGACTAAAATTTGCTGCATTGTTCGCTCGAAGTCATCTAACAGTTCCAATGATCAGCAGGTAGCCCTAATTAATTGACAGAAAAGGGGTTGGGGACGACAGCCCTCAAACACCGCTTCAATTGAATTACAGCCGTCTACTTAGTAGTCCAAATTATCTAGGAAGGAGGGACTTGCAAAATATTTATTCACGAAAAAACATTTTTGCAATCTCATTAGGAGCCCTATACAACTTCAGCCATATCGTCTTCAGGGGGTTCACACAACTCTGGAGTCTGATACGACTCCAAAAAACGACAAAATATACCCCTGGAGGAGTATATTCTTTACCAAAAATCCATCTATTCAAATAGAAACACCTTTTGAGAAGGTGTACTTAGACGTGTCAAAAGATGCAACATGAAGAGGTGGAAAAATAAACAATCTCTGCTAAGAAGTCCAGCAAAGCTCAAGCCTTAGGTTTCCCTAAAAAAAAATGGAATTGAGCTTTTTCTTAGCGCTGATTTTAATTTTTTCTTCAGAACGAATTAGTTGGTGCTTTTAATCTATTTATTAAAGCAATGTTTCACATTTTTGTATAGCTAATTTGAACGAATTCCCAACTGGCGAGTGTTCCGGAGCTCTACTCTCTGCCCTGCTGGTCTTAGGTAAGCTTTGAGTTGGGTTGTCTGAGCGGTAGAGTGACCGTGAAAGTGGTACCGACCCCAACCTTGCTGGCTAGGGTGATGTGTCCGCCATGCAGATCGACAGATCGCTTGACGATCGACAACCCCAAGCCAGAACCGGGAATCACACCTGCGTTGCTGGCACGATGAAAAGACTCGAATAGATGGGGTTGATCTTCTAAAGGAATCCCAATGCCGCGATCGCGAATCTGAAACACGGCTTCGTTTGCCTGACACAAAAGCTGCAAATAAATTTCTCCCCCAGTAGGAGAATATTTGATCGCGTTTGAGAGCAAATTATTCAGAATTTGTCGCAGTAACTTTTCATCTAGATAGGCTTCTGAGCAGGCTTCCTGCATTTGCAGCGTCAACCGATAGCGACTGCCAGCACTCAGTTGCATCTCTTCAACCAGCTCAGAACAAAACTTTTTGAGGGGGATCAGCATAGGCTTCAATTCGAGCTTGCCGCTGGCTTCTTTGCCTAAAAACAGCACATCATCTAATAGCTGGGTCATGCGTTGTAACGCGGTTTGGATTCTGTGAAAATGAGTGCTCCTTTTTTCTTCCGTCCATCGATTTCCATATTGGGAGAGCAATCCGCTCGAAAAGGCAATGATGCTCAAAGGTGTACGAAATTCGTGTGAGGTCATTGCAATGAAGCGAGATTTAAGCTCATTAAGTTCGCGCTCTTTGTCTAACGCTTGCCGAACTTCCTCTTCTGCCCGTTTGCGCTGAATAATTAGTCCCAGTTGAGTAGAAGCTGAGATCAATTCAATCAATCGTTCGTCCTCGTCACGAGCTTCAAACATGTAGAACACCAGAATCGCCAGGACAACCCCATTGGCGATGAGGGGAATGCCCAATCCGGCTTTGAGTCCTACAGCTTTAGCAAATTCTGCCCGCACATAGACTTGGGGAGATTCGGCAGAAACATCTTTCATCCATTCCGGGCGTTGGGATTGCCAAACCCGTCCAGGCAATCCGCTGCCGCGATCGAAGGTGAGTTGCTCGCTGACGGCTCTAAACTTTTCTAGCCCGGGTGTACTGCCATACCAAGCGGAGCTACATTCCAATACGCTGTCGTCTGCTCTAGGGATCCAGGCTTCACCAAAGTTCCATCCGGTGGCTTCCCCGACTTTTTGCAATGCAATGCCCAATGCAGATTGGAAGTCTTCTGATTCGAAAATTGCCTGGGTCATTGCCTGAAGAAATTGGATTTCTTCTTCGCTTTTTTTATGATCGCTGATGTCTCGTCCGACAGCTTGAAACTCAATAAAGTGACCTTGGTCATCAAACAGGGCGCGATGAGTCCACTGCATCCAACGGATTTGCCCATCCACCATGACCCGATTTTCGATCAGGGCGACGGGGCGATCGGCATGGAGGGTTTGCAGCTGCTGTTCGATCTGTTGGCATTCTTCAACCCAGACGATCGGACGGTAGTAATTCTTTAAACCATCGACTTCATTGCCAAAGTAACGACTGTACGCACCATTAACAAAGGTCAGTGTCCCATCAAGCTGAAAACGGGCAATTAACTCGGTTTGGTCTTCGACGATAGCACGATAGCGCTGCTCACTTTGTTGTAAATTGGCTTCGACTTGTTTGCGTTGGGTGATGTCAAACATACTGGTGCGGGTCATGACAAAGTTGCTCTCGGCATCTCGAATCGCAGTTGAGTTCAACAACACCGGCAGAAGGGTTCCATCAGCGCGAACTAGCTCATACTCCAGATCTTTGACCCACCCCTTTCGCTTGAGTTGGGCAAAATTTTTGTGAAAGAACTGTTGGCTGGCAGGGGTCAGAAAGTCGGTCAGGCGTTTTTTGCCAATGATGGCTGCACGCGGGTAGCCCAGCCAATTCAGTTCAATATCATTAATCTGTAAGAAAACACCGTTTTGATCCAGGGAATGATATCCACAAGGTGCGTTGTTATACAGGTCGGTAATGGTATCGGCATAGTTTTGCAGCGCAATTCTGGCATGATTGTGTTCTGTAATTTCATTTTGTAGTCGTTGGTTGATGTGTTCTAATTCGGCAGTGCGTTCTCGCACTCTGGCTTCTAGCTCGGCTTTTGCCTGTCGCAACTCTGCTTCTGCCCGGTTGCGATCGCTTTCGTGGCGTTTGCGATCGGTAATATCCCGAATAATCGCGATGACTTCATGCTCACCACTGGCAACAATGCGCGCCTCTTCTTCGTGCACTTTGCCATGAATCATAAGGGAGTATTCATAGATCTGGGTGGTTCCTGTGAGCAATGCTTGTTTCACGTAGAACATGCGCTGCTTGGCTAAGGCTTCGGGCATGACTTCATCAATGCGCTTCCCGACCATATCGTCGTCTAGCGCAATCGTTTTGAAGTCTTTGGCAGGTTTGAAATCGAGATAGGTGCCATCCTGATCCATCCGAATGATCAGATCGGGAATTGCATTGACCAATGCCTGGTTCTGGTCTTTGCTTTTTTGCAGTAATGCTTCAATTTGCCTATGTTCTGTAACATCACGGGCAATCACTAACCCACCTACGACCCCGCCAACATCGTCATGAATGGGAGAATATTGGACATTAAAGTAGCGTTTCTGCCCAGTTTTGGGTAAGCGATACAATCGATTTTCGATCAGAGTGGTCTGACCTTGCAGGGCTAAGTGATAGTACTGGCTTTCTCCAGTCTTTTGCAAAATGGGGAACAGGTCAAAGGCGTTTTGATCCATTACCGCTGCTTGACTCAAGCCAGAGATGTTCTCCATTGCCAGGTTCCAGAGCGTGTAACGGTATTGGTGGTCAAAGGCAGCGATACAGTCGCTACTGCTTTGGATCAACTTCTTCAGCAACTCTTGTTCGTATCCCACGCAATATTTCCTCCAACAAGTCATGGGAAACCGACCTGTGCAATGTTTCGGCTTAGCATGGCAACGGCTTTCTCTCGCGAGAAGCTTTTGCCAGGGTTCTCAATGCCACCCGTTATTGTAGTGGTTTAAAAAATAACGGTTGCTTCTCAGAATACGGTTGCTACAAACAGTGATCCCCAGTCATTAGTGCAATGTGGGAGAAAGATGTCCTTTAGCAGCCTTTTTCCCTTTTCTAGATCCGATCGGGCAACTTCGTATTTTCTTAAAACTACGAATGGTCTAGGTAGATTTCTAGAGAAGATTTTACCCTCTGCCATTGCCCTTCGACTTCGCTCAGGGCAAAAGCTAGCTGAGCGGAGTCCAAGCCAGCAGGTAATTTGTTTGCTAGAAATCTCCTAATTTAATTGCTATTTAATCGCTGACTCTTGGTTTAGCGAATGTTGCTGAATAGCAGTATGAATTGGAGCGAAGTTTCAATTTATACAACTCCAAATTCATACCCGGAATCAGCAACGCCCTTGGTTTAGCATGCCCGATTTGGCATGAGATGATAATGCTTTGATGGACTGAATTCTAATTTGCAGTAAAGCTGAAGCTTTTATCCTTTAAAAGTAGCATGGGCAAAGGGCATCGCCCGTGCCCATCAACCAGATTAATGATGGGCACACGATACTTCGTCCATTGTTAATTCGCAGCCATTTTCATTGGCATGAGCCACACTCAAACCCATCGACTCATCCACTTATCCACTGAACTGTGGCCTAGTCGCCCGAAAATTACTGTAATTGCGCCTTTTCACTTAAACCAAATGGTTGAGATAACCTAGTTGCTGCAGGGACGTGAATACTTTTGCCACGCTTTCTTCGATGGTTTCTTGATCGGTTTTGCATTCTACCTCGGCATTGGGTGGTACTTCGTAGGGATCATCAATTCCAGTGAAGTGTTTAATTTCTCCCGCTCGCGCTTTACGGTAAAGCCCTTTGACATCACGGCTTTCGCAAACTGTAAGGGGGGCGTTGACATACACTTCGACAAAATTGCCAATTTTCGATCGCACCTCTTCTCGAATTTCTCGATAAGGAGAAATGGCTGACACAAGGACAATCACGCCATTCCGGGTCAACAACTGAGCCACAAAACCAATGCGGCGAATATTCTCGTCGCGATCGGCTTTACTAAAGCCTAGCCCTTTGGTCAAGTGTTGCCGGACTGTGTCTCCATCCAAAATCTCAACCTTGAAGGATTGAGCTAAAAGCGCTTGATAGAGGGCAGTGCTAATCGTGGTTTTTCCGGCACCACTTAAACCTGTGAACCAGACGGTTACGCCCTGTTGCTGCATAGAGATTTGTCCTTAGGTGAAGAAGATGGGGGGCTACTTGAGTGACTGCCCGAGGGAGTGTTCAATATAATTCCGAACCGTCTGATAGGCTTCTGGATTGGCGCTGGGGGTGAGGATGAGGGTGGTGTTGCCATCAGGTAAAGAAAACGTAATTTTGCCATTGGGGGAACAACAAAAGGCTGCAACCCGCTCTAGGTCAAGGATATAAGCGTTCCGTTCGTAAGAGATCTTTACCCAATGCGCCACACAACCTCCTCCAATTGTCAAGGGATGCGTCGATCGTTCTTCTCTTTAAATTTCTATGCTCAAGACACTTCAGCCGGAGAGAACAGCGATGAGGCAGATTCAGAGAAACTAGGCTCTTGTGAGTGGGTGGAAACGCTCGTTGGCTCCGCAGACTTCGCCATGCCGGCGAGGGTTGCCTGCACAAAGCCCTGAAAAAGAGGATGGGAAGTACTGGGGCGGGACTTGAACTCGGGATGAAATTGCGTGGCGATAAAGAAAGGATGTCCTGGTAACTCAATGATTTCGACCAGTCGCCCATCGGGAGAGGTGCCACTGATCACAAAGCCCGTTTCGACAAATAAACTCCGGTAAGCGTTGTTGAATTCGTAGCGATGTCGATGCCGTTCGTAAACCACTTCTTCTTGATACAGCTTGAATGCTAGCGTATTGGGGGCTAACCGACAGGGATAAACCCCCAACCGCATGGTGCCGCCCAGATCGACCACATCCTGTTGTTCGGGTAAGAGGTTAATGACTGGGTTGCGGGCCTCTGACTCAAACTCGGCACTGTTTGCATCTTCCAGGTGGGCGACATTGCGTGCCCAGTCGATGACAGAACATTGCATTCCCAAACACAAGCCCAAAAAAGGAATTTTTTGGGTGCGGGCATAGGTAATAGCAGCAATTTTGCCGTCTACACCGCGAATGCCGAACCCACCGGGAACCACAATACCGTTGACCCCTTGCAGATAGCGATCGGCACCGTGGGCTTCAATCTCTTCGGAGTTGACCCAACGGAGATTGAGATTGCTGCCCATGGCGATCGCGGCATGACGCAACGCCTCGACCACCGAAAGATAGGCATCACTCAAGCGCACATACTTGCCAACGATCGCAATTTCCACCTGGCGAGTGGGACGAAACATTTGTTCCACCAGGTTGCGCCATTGGCTCAAGTCGGGCTGGCGTTGTTCCAATTGCAATAGTTCCAGTACCTGATGTGCCAAGCCTTCGCGTTCTAGATTGAGTGGTACTTCGTAAATGCTGGTAGCGTCTTGAGAGGTCACGACACACTCTGCTGGAACATCGCAAAAGCCTGATAGTTTTTCTTTCAAGCCATGGCTCAGGGGACGATCGCAGCGACAGACCAGAATATCGGGTTGAATCCCGATCGATCGCAACTCCTTCACCGAATGCTGTGTTGGCTTGGTCTTCATTTCTCCGGCAGAAGGAATCCACGGCACTAGGGTGACATGCAAATACAACACATTTTGCCGCCCCACCTCTTTGCGAAACTGGCGAATCGCTTCCAGAAATGGCAGCGACTCAATATCCCCAACGGTGCCGCCAATCTCAATAATCACTACATCGGGATTGGTATTGCGGGCAACCCGTAAAATCCGTTCCTTAATTTCATTGGTAATGTGAGGAATCACCTGCACAGTGCCCCCCTGATAGTCGCCCCGGCGCTCCTTATTCAGCACTGCCTGGTAAATTGATCCCGTAGTTACACTATTCAAGCGAGACATGGACGTGTCGGTAAAGCGTTCATAGTGTCCCAAATCCAGGTCAGTCTCCGCCCCATCATCGGTCACAAACACCTCTCCATGCTGGAAAGGACTCATCGTCCCCGGATCAACGTTAATGTAAGGGTCCAACTTCAAGATTGAGACCGAATAATTGCGTGACTTCAACAACCGCCCCAAACTCGCCGCGACAATCCCTTTTCCAATGCTGGAAACCACCCCACCCGTGACAAATACAAACTTACTCATAAATCGCTTATAGCAGGAAAGTTGAACTGATTCCAGTTCATTGTGCCATAGGGGCTTGTTGTCAGTGGTATGGGGTGGGTGTATTGAGAAGGGGTGGAGAGGTGAAGGGGTGAAGGGGTGATGATGAGACCTGACATTCACATGCCTGCTATAAGTAAGATCGTCTTACTTGGGTGAACGGAAAAAAACGGGAGAGAGAGAGAGGTAGAAGGCGGGAATGAGTGAACGGGTTGAAAGAAGGAAACTATATAGCTCAATGCATCATCGACCCATCCACTTCGATCTCGCTAAGTTTCGTTTGCCCACCTTACTGTAGATTGCGAGATGATATGAGACGAGTTTTAGGCTTGGCTGGCTTGGGTTGGATAGTGGCGATCTCACCGGTTTGGGCAGCGCCCTCGTTGTTTGTAGCATATCCACCCGCGCAGCATGAAACCACTGCCAACCGGATTTTTCTGATTGGCACAGCGCCACCACAAGGAGAAGTGTTGATCAATGGCAAGCCGATCGCTCGCAATGCTGCTGGACATTTTGCCCCCAGCTTTCCGCTGCAATTGGGAGAGAATCTTTTCACTCTGCGCTATGGGGATCAGGAAATTCAGATTCGGGTGACGCGGCTTTCAAGTGTACCCGTCTTACCGCCCGGTTTAGGATTCGCCAAAGATTCGCTCACCCCCGCAGTGGATGTGGGACGCTTGCCCAATGAAGAGATTTGTTTTGGTGCGATCGCGCCTGCCAACGCCTTTGTTTCGGTGAAGCTGGCGAATCAGGTAATTCCACTGTCATTGCAATCTCAGGCGTTTGAGTTGCCGGAGAATGCGGCAGTGCTCACCCAACAAAATCAGCCCAATACCGTGATTCCCGGACGCTATCAGGGCTGTACGCGCGCGATCGCCCCAGGCATCTTGGGAACACCCGTTTTTCAACTCACACGCGATGGCAAAACGGTGACTCAAGTGGGGAGCGGTAAAATCACCATTCTCGCTGCCGCCCCCTGGGATGTGGCAGAAGTGACGGCAGAAGCAGGCGTTGCCCGCACGGGACCCAGTACTGACTATTCGCGCCTAACACCCTTGCCGAAAGGGACACAGGCAACAGTGACAGGCTACGAAGGGGAATGGGTACGATTAGAGTATGGTGCTTGGATTAAACGGGCAGAGACCCGGATTTTTCAGAGTTCAGTCCCGTCGCGATCGCTGATTCGCAGTATTAATGCGCGTCAGATTGCAGGCTGGACAGAGGTGGTGTTTCCGCTCCAGGTGCCTGTTCCCGTCAGTGTGCAACAGGGCGATCGCAGTTTCACGCTCACTCTTTACAACACCACTGCTCAGACCGATATCATCCATCTCGACGACGACCCGGTCATTGCTCGTCTGGACTGGCAGCAGATTGCTCCTGGTCAAATTCAGTACACCTTTAACCTCAAATCGGCTCAGCAGTGGGGCTACAAGCTCCGCTATGCAGGTAGCAGCCTGATTCTGTCTTTGCGCCATCCTCCTACCACTAGCCAACCCACCGCATCAAAGCCGCTGGCAGGCGTCAAAATCCTGCTCGATCCAGGGCATGGGAGTGCGGCTGACCCAGGAACCCGGGGACCGACAGGCTACCCTGAAAAAGATGCCACGCTGGTTCTAGCAAAGTTGGTAAAAGAAGAATTGATCCAGCGGGGTGCGATCGTTTCTCTCACGCGCGAGGGCGATGAGGATCTGTTGCCTCAAGATCGGGTGAAGTTGATCAATCAGTTAGAACCAACGCTTGCCCTCAGCCTGCATTACAATGCATTGCCAGACAGTGGAGACGCCATCAAAACCCAAGGTGTGGCAGCGTTTTGGTACAATGCGCAGGCACATAGTTTGGCGGTGTTTTTGCACAATTATCTGGTGCAAACGCTCCATCGTTCTTCCTATGGAGTGCTGTGGGATAATCTGGCGTTGACTCGTCCCACAGTTGCGCCATCGGTGTTACTGGAACTGGGGTTTATGATTAACCCGGATGAGTTTGAGTGGATTATCAATCCTCAAGCCCAAAAGAAGCTTGCAACCGCGATCGCGGATGGGATAACGCTGTGGCTCACCAACAAGCGCTGAGAGAGCGTTAGGGCAAAGCCTCCAACAATTTCTGGTTCTAACTCAATTTGTGTTGATCCGGCGTAGGGGCGCGGCATTGGGTGCAAAATCCTTGCTTAAGCTGAAATCTTTGTCCAAATGCCACGCCCCTGCAGGGTTAGACAACTTCAACACAAAATTCATCAGAAGCAGAACTATTTTCTGCGGAGTGGCATGGGTTCAGACCTGCGAGGGTTTGAAACCCTCGCAGGTCTCGGTTGTTTTAATGCCTAAATAGCTTTGAGTGCCTTTTCCACAATCGCTGAAAATTCGTCCCAGCCATTCAGCCCACCATTCACCAGGCGACGAACTTTCTCCCAATCCTGATTTTGGGCGGCTTTGTTGACACCGCGATCGACAAAATAGAGTGCCAGGATTTGGGCAGCAATTTTGGCATCTAACCCTAATTCGGGATTCTCTTCCAATTTAACATTTAAGCGTTTGCCATATTCTCGATAGTTGGCTCGTCCGGTAATTTGGATAAAGCCGCGCCCATGATATCGCGCCCCATCCCCCGGTTGCGTATTGCCCAGATCACTCCGCCCTTCATACTGTTCTTTAAAGTAGTCAGTCCCGCCAAACTCATTGATCGGACGAAAGCCACCCGTTTCAACGCCGATCGTACCGAGTGTGGCAACCAGCGTCAATCGCTCCAAAATGGTGTGTTCGTCCAGCGCTTTTAGCACCTCTGGCAAATACTTTTTCACATCTCCCAAGCTCGCATTGGGAATTAAACCCGCCACTCTTTCGGGTAACAACAATTCCAGGAGGGGGTTTTTGATGCCGGGAATGGTTCTCGCTTGGATTAGTTGCTTGGCAATCGTGGGGCTGAGCACCGTTCCAGCTTCCTTAAAAGCTTGAGCGAACCGGACAAACGCTGCATTGGTAATGGGACCAAAGCGCCCATCGGGTTCACCGATCGGCATTTGCAATTCTCGCAGTCGAATCTGGATTTGCTTGGTCAGTTCTGCATCCTTGGCAACATCTGCCAGGGCTAGCGCTTTGTTCTTCATCAAAACATCTTGCAACTTCATAAGCTTGCACTCCTGGCTTTTGGCTGTATCCGCCTTAATGCAGAGATTTGTTTTTCTATCGTTAATAAGATCCAATTTCTAGCATAAGTCAGGGTCAACACCGATCGCTTGAGGAAAATGGCAACAATTCGACAAATCCTCTGGCTCGAAAACGAATGGAAACCCACTGAGCTAGGATCGAGTCAATGATGAGGCACCAAATTCTCAATGATGAATTCTTAACTTAAGGCGAGTGATGGACTGAAATGGGGCAACTAACCTCACCTGCACAGATAGATTCCCAGGTTCAACGACGGCACATCGAGCCGCCAAATTTGTGGATTGCTTTGTTTGCGAGTTCGATCGTGCTGCATGGCTTGACATTTTTAGGACTGCGATCGTGGGTGGGAAAAGCCACTAATCTTTCTACGCCTGCCCCGATTTCTGTGGAAATTGTTTCTATCGCGCCCCAAACACAAACTGCCACGAGATCGGCGCGTCCCCTGACGAGCAATGCTACTCCAGCAGACGCTACTGCGCCCGGCTCAGTGCAACAGACCGATCCCACCTCAGTCACTGCGACAACTGAGCGATCGCTGGATCGTCAACTGCCAAATCCACAGACGGCTGCCTCGCGGGTTCGCTCCCGCTCAAAGCGCTCCGATTCGCCATCCTCTCGTTCGGGGGCTGCGGCTTCTAATGCAGGCGCAGCTCGCAATGCCCCATCCAATCATCCAGGCAAGGTAGACAATGCGGATAATGCGGGGAATCCAGGTCGCTCTGGCAATCAGTCGGAGAATGGCGATCGCAACGACCCCGGTTTACCCTCGAACCCTTCTGGGGGCGCAGCGGGGAATCCATTGGGCGATCCAACCCAAGGGGGCGGGATGCCTACGATTCCTGTCACTTCCCAACGTGGATCAGGCAAAGGACTCAGTCTCGTTGTGACGGAAGTCCGTAATGCCAATGGAGGGCGAGATCTGCCCGATACCCCTGTGCAGTCGGCTGCCTCAACCCCGAATTTTTTGACTCCAGCAACGAAGGCGTTTCCTGATGTGGTCTATCCGTCAGAAGTCAGTTTAAACCTCAAATCAAAAATTACTGTGCGGGTATTGATCGATCGGGATGGCAAACCGCAAACGGTAGATGTGTTGCAAGGTAGTCAATCTGAGGTGTACGATCGCGAAGCAAAGGAACTGTTGCAGACGCTATTGCAGGAAATGAGTTTTGTGCCAGCCCAACAGAATGGGCAACCGGTTGATACGCTGCTCGATGTAGATCTGTCGCTTGCTCCGTTGTAGGCTGCGATCGCCTGTCTCCAATTCTAAATGGGCTAAAAATCGCGCAACGATCGGCTAAAATGTGTTACTCTGATTTGTGCTGAAGCGAAGTTTTGCTAAAATTGAGCAATGCGAGTTGGCAGCGTGCTCTGCGGGTATAGTTTAGTGGTAAAACCATAGCCTTCCAAGCTATTGATGCGAGTTCGATTCTCGCTACCCGCTTTTGATAAAAACCCCTTGAAACACCTAAGTTTCAAGGGGTTCTAGCTTTTAGGGCAAGTTGAGAAAATAGTACAAAGTTTCTAAAAATTGGGTCTATTTGGGGTAGTTTAGACGTTTTTTTGGGGTAAATTTGGGGTAAGAGGATTACCCCAGAAAATGCAATGCAAAGCTCAAACACCTCAAAACAAAAGGCTTCTAAGGGAACTGTCCAAATCAAAGTATCTAATGGACGGCTGCAACTTGTGTTTAGTTGGCAGGGACAGCGCTTTTATCTCAGTTTGGGACTGCCTGACACCACAATTAACCGAAAAGCAGCAGAAGCAAAAGCACGTCAGATTGAACTGGACTTTGTATCGGGGAATTTTGACTCAACATTAGAGAAGTACAAACCTCAGTCGGTTCTGAAGACACAGCAACCGGACATTACCCCAAAAGTTACCCCAAAGCTAAAAGATCTCTGGGAAGCTTACACCCAGTACAAAGCATCAAGCCTGAAGCCAACTACACAGCTTTACCATGAGAGTTTTACCAGGTTGTTTGCTCGACTTGGTGATATTCCTTTGCTAGATGCGCTTAAGGTCAAAGCAGCACTAGAGAAAGTAACCACTCTTCACCAGACTAAGCGGGCATTGATGCAGCTAAATGCTGCATGTAGGTGGGGAGTTAAGCATAAGCTGATTGAGCAGAATCCTTACGAGGGCATGGCAAATGAAATGCCCCGATATCGTTACCAACTTGAGCCAAACCCCAACTCATTTACAGAGGACGAGAGGGAACAAATCATTCAGGCTTTCAAAGCTCATAAAGGTAACTGGAATGGTCGTGGTGTAACAGGGATAGGGTATGAACACTATGCCCCCTTTGTTGAATTTCTATTTTTAACCGGGTGTAGACCTTCTGAAGCGATCGGATTGCAGTGGAAAAACATATCAGAAGATAGTGGGTTTGTCTTCTTTGAAGGCTCTATCACAACATCTGGAAATGGGAAGCCCATTCGAGTCAAAGGTTCTAAGAACAATAAGAATAGACGATTTCCTTGTTCCCAAAAGTTGCGCTCTCTATTGCAGTCTATCCGACCGGAAAATCCTGATCCTGAGGCTCTCGTCTTTCCCTCTCCTAAAGGGAAAGCCATTAATTACAACAATTTCTGCAACAATGCCTGGAATCGAATTGTAGATCCTATAAAACCGGATACAACACCCTATTCATGTCGAGACACCTTTATTACAATTCAGATTCTCAAATTAATACCAGAAACAGTAATCGCTGAATGGTGTGATACTTCTGTGGAAATGATCCAGAAGCACTACGCAGATTTCCTAAAGCTGTTGAGTCTTAGACCTGTTGATTAATTGAATCCTCTGTTATCTAAGCAATTAAGATCGCTTTTACCCTGGAGATCGTCAATAAAGCCTATTTGTATTAGTGGTCATTTCTTAGGAGAAATGATACTTAATTTTCACTGGATTCAAATTAATTTTATTGAGACTGGGCAGTCTCAATAGATGCGCTATAGATAGTGTGTCAGAACCTGATAATGGCACATTTCCCAATTTTTAAGGTGAAGCTGTCTAAAATGAGACAAAAAAATTGAATTAATGAGATCGATCTATAAAAGTTGAGCTAAAATTCCCTTATTGGATTTTTCCTAATAGGGATGCATCTCAATCTACTGTCTTTTTTCTCACTTAAAAGCCCCCTTGCAGAGTCCTAGTTACCAGCTAGGTCTACAAAGGGGCTGTTTGATTTTCAACCTGCTAAACGGTCAAGCTTACGACCCTTACCCGTTTGCAGATTCTGACAATCCTTATTCCCGTATTACGGAGGACCATCGTCCTAAAATTATGAACGAAAATCTGCTTTTTTCAACCCGTGCAGCAACCAATTTGTCTGCATCTACTAACGCAGCCTACCTAAATCCCCAGCAGGGGCTAGGTATCAGGCTTGTGAATAAGCATGAAGCTTCCGACATCTTAGGGATAAGTCCTGAAACCCTTAAAAAATATAGGTTGCAGGACGGTTCAACCCTGATTGAAGGACTTCACTACCATGTCTGGAATAGTCGAGTAATTCGCTACAATCCGTTTCTGATAGCAGATTGGGGCGTGAATCGGAACAACCCAACAGCCCATCAGAGGACGATCGAAGCTTATCTAAAGGCTTTACCTTCCAATCAACCGAAGCGGGGAAGGAAGGCAAGCTAATGGATGCAAAAAATAGAAGTGGGCAGGGTTTTGGGCACCCTGTCCACTCTTCAAGCAAGAAATCTTTTCGTCCTAATTCTAGCATTAAGTCTCTTAAGTCTCAAGTTGACTGTGATCAGGTAATTGCCCATCTTGAGGCGTTAGACTGCAAAGCTGGTGATGCGATTCATCTACGATTCTTCTGTCCTACTGGAAAGGGAGGAGGTCGCAGCATAGATTGCAAGTTTCCTCACCTTCCTTGGGATGAGATAGAAAAGCTCCAATCTCAAGGGATGGGATGCTATGTCGTCGTCAACAAAGGGGGACAGAGCGATAAGGACATTACCGCTTGCACTGCCATCTTTTATGAACATGACAACCTACTGAAAGCAGAACAGATTAAGCTCTGGGAAGCGTTAGGACTGCCAGAACCGACCATCCAGATAGACACAGGCGGAAAGTCGATTCACTCCTATTGGGTGTTCTCAGAGCCGATTGAGCCTGAATGCTGGCGAATCCTTCAGATTGACCTGCTGAATTTTGCCGATGGAGATCGCAGTCTCAAAAATCCATCTAGGGTGATGCGATTAGCAGGGTGCTACCACAAAGGAACCGGGCAACAGAGCCGAATCATCTCCCATTCTGGTAAGCGGTATTCCTTCGATGAGTTGAGAGCCATCATTCCAGAGCAGCAAGAACCGACTCAACCTTTGAAGGAGCCAACACCTAAACCATCTCAGAAAAAGACCTCTAATCTCAATCAGTTTCTACAACAGGAAGTCTACTCAAAACTTTCAGCAGAACAGATTTATAACTGGGATGGGCATCATTTTCAACAACAACCAGACAATAAGCTAAAAGGCAATTGTCCCTTTCATGACAGTACAACTCACACCGCATTTTGGGTAGAGCCAACCAAGGATAAAGCAACGTTCTCATGGGCTTGTCCTACCTGTACAGGCAACCGCAAAAAGAACCCTATTAGCTATCGGCACCAACTGCGAGGGGGAGAAGGTTCTCCAAAGGGACAAGACTTTATCGACATCGTTCAGGAGTTGGCGGATCAGGCAGATGTGAGGATGCCTGATCCGCCTCAAACGAAGAAGAAGCAAAGCAAGAAGGAAAAACGATCGTCTGAGGTACAAACAGGCGACGGGAATATTTGGAAAATTCCTGCATCCCATAAGGGTGAACTGGGTGAGTGGAGGGAACGCATAGAGGGTGAAACTATAGTTCGATACTTTGAGAGCAAGGCAAACTTTGACTTTTCGATAGAACAAGAGCTATCGAGTGAAAGTGGGGGAGGTGTTGTCTTAAAGTTCAAACGCTCAATTGACTCAGACTACAAAGAGATCACCCTGAAATCTACAGATTTTACCAGGGTTGATCAATTTGTAGATGCAGTCAAAATTGCCCTTGAAACAAGCATTACCTGCAATCTCACGAAAGCTGAAATCAATGCCCTCTATCATGTCAGGCTGGCTGAGTATCGCAAGGATGGCGGCAAGTTGTATAGACTTGCAGAAAGATATGGTAGGCAAGCCGATGGCATCTGGGTGTTCTCAGACCAGCAACTTAAGGGGGATGGAACACCCATCACGAAGGAAGAAAGTGGGTGGGTCTATTGTTCCTCTTTAGGCAAGGAAGATTTTATCCCGGCTCCTAAACTGGCTAAACCAACTCCCAACGCCTTGAAGAACTTCTACCAGAGCAAGCGGCGATTCTTTGGTTCTAACTTCCTCCCATCTTTACTGGTCGATGGGTTCGTAGTTGCCACACTGCATGATCAGGAAATCATGAAGTTGGAAATGGCCTTCCCAATCCTAAATCTTTGTGGAGAACCGGGAGTTGGCAAGACTCTGTTAGCAAAAGCTTCTCTTTCTCTGGCAGGCTGGCAGAATCCAGACCATGCAATTCTCGCCAAAGCAACCGAGTCTGCAATTTATGAATGGCTAAAGTTTTTGGGTTCTCTACCCATCTTATGGGACGATCCGAGCCGCAATGATCCCGTAGACTACATCAGTCATCGAATTTATAACCGTCTTTCCAGGATTGTTAGAGGGAATCAGCAAGACCCTCATGGAAGTCTCATCATTACCTCTAACTTAGCAGTAGGAGAGACAAATCCAGCCACAAAGTCTCGCATTATTTCGCTATATATTCAACCTGCAACCGATGGAGATCGCTTTGCTCTACCGGATCTCATCGAAGCGCAAAAGGCGGTTTCTGGCTGCTTCCCAGACTTGCTTAAGCTGGGTTATCCCAGAGCAAAGGTCAAAGAATTGGAAAAAGAACTGCTGCGCTATCTACCGACTGCCCACGATCGCACAGCCTTTCACCTGGCACTGATTACCCACTATGCAATGGAGTTGGCAAGACTAGCAGAACTTGACGTTGATCCAAAAAGCTGGGTCATTGAGCATCTCTGTCCCTACCTGAATGACTCTCACTCTGGACTCGATTCGGTTTCTGACTTCCTTTCAAAAATGAGAGTCCTGGAATCCGAAAATCTAGTTGGTAAGTGGAATAAAGTTCGGGTCACCACCAGAGAGCATGAGGATTGCATTGCGTTGTATCTTCCTTCTATTTGGCAAGCTTTTGAACACAGATTTAAGCCTGCTTACAATCAGTCAGCCCTGGAACAATCGTTTTTAGCCAAAGGTGCAATCAAGAACAAACCCCAAAAATTCTGGGCAACTAGAGAAGAAACCTTAGCCTACCAACGTTCAAAAGTGCAAGGGCATAACGAGGGTGATAACTGGGTTCCCCCATCCCCGCCTAAAACAAAAAATAAGAAAGCACTGCTGATTCAGTTTGCGGTTTGGGCAAGTCTTTGTCCCTGGGTAACGCAAGAAAGCGATGATTCAGACTCGCTTGACTCTGATGATGAGTCAGACTCGGTTGATTCTGACTCAGGCTGCCAGCCAGTAACCCAAGTAACCTCTAGTAACCTGGATGTGGTTACTCGCTCAAACCCAGAAGGGGAAAGCGATTCAGGTCGTCAAGCTATAGCTAGTAACCAAGTAACCAATAGTAGTGATGATGATGATGATGATGATGATGATGATAGGAACACTCAACCTCATGCCTTGAGTGAGGATCGAGATCATCGGAATCAACCTCATGCCATGAGTAATGATCTAAATCGTCAAAATCTATCAAATGCATCTGCATTTTCTACGGTTACTTTGGTTACTAGGGTAAGATCACAGCCTCAAGTCCAATCAAGACAAGAGATTGGGCAGTCACCTGATTCAGGTTACTCGCTGGTTACTGACGAAAAACAGGTTACTGGACAAGCGCTTGATTCCGTTCAAGCTGACTACACCTGGATACCGCAAATTGGCGATCAGGTGAGAACTCCCAAGGGGATAGGCGGTAGTGCGTCAGGCTAATGTGGGATTGATAACATAGAGAGGAAGCTCGACTGGGATCAAAGTGATGGAATGCCCACTGTGCGGTCATATCAAAGCTCATAAGCATGGCAAGATGCCCAATGGTCA